>Ga0210059_1001988_pt1 | contig 31578 bp, 13 predicted proteins | sample Ectturendosymbi2_FD_188042 | JGI IMG/M metagenome (GOLD analysis project Ga0210059, IMG submission 188042) | Ecteinascidia turbinata endosymbiont from Florida, USA - Sample 2 (SPAdes) (version 2) | ecosystem: Host-associated > Tunicates > Ascidians > Unclassified | place: Key West, Florida... | reverse complement strand
CATAGTCTTCAGGGTTCTCCAAACCATGACCCGCCGGCCAAATCTGACCTGCGAAGCCAATTCACCCGGCCGCAAAACACATTTTACCAAGGGTGTAACGAGAGGGGCTCAATTCCCCAAGCGTCGAGTCACTATGGGGACGCCAAATCACTGCGGGGGGCGCCGAAAAGTCCCAACAATGTCACAAGTACTTTCTTCAATACAGTACATTTGCTTCCGAAAGAACTCAGTTTCGAACACGGGGGTGCCAACCTGCTTCTTTCCCCGGGTGCCGTTGCGCCCCTGCATTTTGCCAGTAATAGAAAAATAATATATTTACGAAAAATGTGTTGATGTGGTAGAATGTAACATATCCCGAAAAAAATACAATATGCAAGATGTCCGGCCTTCGAAATGTTGTGCCAAAGCTAATGTGGTCCTCTCCCAAAAATTTTGGAGAGCCCTGATCTATATGAATTGGATAGACCAGCTGCTGTATGTTCAACCCAAATGGCTTACTGAGTCAAAATGTATGTCACTAATAGTGCTATTGTCACTAAAGTGACAATGGCGCAGTTTTTAGTTTGCCAGAAGGGCCTACACCAGAGTTGGCTACTGATCCTGAGTGCCGGAGTCGACTCCGGCAGGATCCTGTGTTTTTCTTTCGGACCCGGTGTCAAGCGAAATTTCTGACTTCACACCATGTACACATGCACAGAGTAATATTCTACATACCAAATACACTGATAAAACTGATTTTTTGGGCTTAGGGATTCGTGTTTAGGTAAGTGTGTCGGGTTAGGGTTTGGGTTAGGGTGAGAAAAAGAAAAATAAGTGAGGTCAACAACTAATTCCGAAAATTTTCAATGGTTAAAGTGCTTCCGGTGCTATAGCTTTTTATGGGTACCTGACATTTAACCAAAGTGTTTTAATTTACACAACACACATCAAAAAAGTAATTGTCAGACTTAATTTCTTTGTTCTGAGATGCGAAATAACTGAAAAACAACAACAGGTCAGAAATTTCGCAGAGGTCAGAAATTTCGCTTGACACCGGCACCGGAGTCAAGAATTTGTGAAAACCCGTATCCTGAGTCATTTTTCATTTTCAGCAGCAGGAGTCTGTGTGAATTTCATCTATGGCATTTCTTAAGTAAAACATTGCTGAATTTCGGTTGCATCGATGGTAGCCAGAGTCTGAACAGGAGTCGGATTCTCAAATTTGAAAATTTTTCGGATCCGGGTTCAAAAATTTTGGAACAGGAGCGGATTCGGAGTCTGAAAATGTGACTACGGCCACCTCTGCCTTCCAGAAGGGCCCCAATTTGAAATAGCCTAGGACCCCGAAAATGAAAACTCGCCTCTGGTCACTATCTTAACCAGGGCTGCACATTGAATGACATGCTGTATTAATATGGGCCGAACAATGAATCGCTTACTTTGACCTTAGGATACTAAATCTTGCTTAAGTTAACACTGAAAGCGTCCGAATCCCAACCGCAATGGTAACAAACGTGATAAAGTGGCACTGAGGACCACCTGCATCAAAAATATCAAATTCAAGATTATCAAAATAAGGACAGGTTGTCAGTTTGTAGGATACTTCCCTACAGCGATAACCTAAACTGGGCCGCACAAAACCTTCGATAAGGCAACATGCGGGCCGCGGTTGGACATAGCTGGGCTGGGATAGACAGTCACAGATGCGTCGACGAGGGTGTCACTGTTGGGAACTGCAGGATGAACTGTTTGCGTTTTGCTGGCGAATTGGTACTGCATGCGTGAGTCTTCTCAACGGGTCTTTGGCACGCATTTGATCGGTTTTCTGTTGTGTGCGACCAAGCAGGAACGAAAAACAGCACTAAAAGGATTGAGCTATTGCGTCTCTCAAGGCAGTGGATTCCACACGTGAGCGAAAATCCACTGCAGCAGGTGGAGACGTTCAAGGACCTTGAGGTGGTACTCACGAGTGACTGAAGTCGGAACAAAGAGATTGATACACGGATTGGTAAAGCAAACGCAGTTCTGCGTGAGCTTTATTGCCCCGTGGTGATGAAACGGGATCTTTCAAAGACCGCAAAGCTTTCAATTTTTGAATCGATCTTTGTTCCGATCCTCAACTGTGGTCATGAATCTTAGGTGACGACTGAAAGAATACTGTCAAATGAACAAACGGCAGATATGGAATATTTGCAGAGAGCTCTCGGTGTGACACTTCGTGGCAAAGAGTACAGGTCTGAAATCCGTAAAGCCTAGGGCGTCAAGCCAATTCTCCGAATCGCGAGGTCCCAGTTATGTTAATCCGGCCATGTGTCCAGAATGTCACATGTAAGAATGGCGAACCAAGTCCTTCAGGCTACAGTCTACACCCACGGGAAAGCAGACCAGAGGTTGTCTAAGGACAACTGACTCTCCCCAAAGGAAAAACGGGCACGAAAATGAGTGAATGAATGAGTATGTAGGCCTGCATTGAAACTTTCTATTTATGAAATTGTCTTTACTTTGTTTGCCAAAAGTGAATGCCGTTTTCAAATAATTTAGCATATTTGGACGGACAGTTGCGTTTTTGTGAAAATCAATTAAAAGTATCAGACATAGAAGGGAAAATGGTATTGACACCCTGTAGCTCCACCACGACACCCTGTGGAAAACCTTAAAAAACACTGTGTAGAGGGCCTAACAAAGGCGAAGATTAATGTCCTTAGTCCCCTCGTGCAGGTTCACGCAGTGATTGCCATACTCCTGCAAGAGGTCCACTACACAGATAGATCCCATCTCAAGATCGGGATACACCCTCGCAGCCTGTAGCGAAAGCGACGTGTTCGGCACTGCAACCTTTTTGAAAGACCATGCCACGTGGAGCGCAATTGCAGTGTGTCCTGAGAACTCACTGCTAGAATGGACAGCGACGGAGGTGGAAGGCGTAACAATCAGTGGTGGGTTTAAGGTTGGGGGGGCCCGAGGCAAGACTAAAAAGGGGCCCCTCTGATGATGTCATCATACTCAGCCAACCGCGATAAGCACTTTCCGCGATAAGCACATCATACTCAGCCAACCGCGATAAGCACTTGATCAAGCCTACGATATGGCAACCGAAAGATACGTTCCTGAGACTACAGCATGACTGACATAGCAGAAGGAGAAAATGCAAAAGGGTGTTCATGATACACAATTTTGAAAACGCTGAAAGTTGGGAACAGAAGGCTGGCAACACATAAAGTTAGGCAAAAGCCAGTTGGTATCTCCGCCATTTCTTTATTTTCGCGCCCCATTTCTCTGATGCATTCACATTCAATAAACTGCAAAGTTTACCCCTTCGAAAGTTCCACACTTTCCCCCTTTGCTAAAATGCTTGATAGTTGGTATCCTGAATTTGTTCAGATTCATGTCTTTATGGGAATCCATGAAACCATAAACAACAACCAAGAAGATTTGAAACGCTAAATTTGTTTTAAATTTCATCCTTTCAACTACAAAAACATAGCATACAAAAGCATCCAACCTAAGACTTGTTTCGGAAAGCTTTGAGGTTGGATGAGTCAAGCCTGCCCTCATCTTGCATTGACACTAACTGTTTGAAAAATGTGCAAAAGTAGGAAATAATTCATCATATACCTTATCGCAAACATTTCTAACAAGTAGCCTAGACAAATGGTTAAATCTTTGCTAAGAAAAAACGATTCAAGTTATATTGGCTAAGAGCTGGCAAAAAAAACTTTAACATCACCTAGCAAGTCTACCTCAAACTAACCACTTACTAGTCAAGCTTCAAATAACCTGTGACTTCAAGCATGAGCTAAATTCAAACCACCTAAAATACTTGAAATATCTGTAGAAAAAAATGAGTACCCATAATACTCAAAAAATGCCATTTATGCATCCATATAGGAAGCATGAATGTAGCCTTGCTTATTAACAGTCTTTGCAGCACAACAGCAATAATATAAAATTACTCCGTAAACTGAGAAGGAAATTTTCAATGAATTAAAAGATGTAGTGTGGTCACTGCCAGGGCCAGATTAAGGGGGGGAGCAACGGGAGCAATTGCTCCGGGCCCCCCGCTTCAAGGGGACCCCGTGATGAATTTCATTTATTTCAAATAAAATACTCGTGTTTGAAAAATCTTTGTGATTCAGAAGCGATACAAGAAAACAACTCTTTATTATATTCCTCTGTGCGTGAAGTATCAGGGTCCCCCAACAGAAGCTGATTTCTCTACAAGTTTGACTGTCTGCCAGTTTTAGTAATCGCTAATGAATAGCCTATAACTATTTTCGGTTTTGTTCAATGACATTATATTTGATTTTCCTGGTAACTTTTTCCCAATAATTGTTCTTTTGGCATGGGTATGACTCTCTACTCGTGCATCGCGCCTATTGCACAAATGTCACGAAAACGTTGCTATTTACGTGCCAAAGCTAATGGTTGCTGACTGCTGTTTAGTGTCAATCAATGTTGCCACTGGGGTCAGTCTCGTTAACATCAGATTGTTGCCTTTTTCAACATCACATAATATCAGATTTTTACGCTACAGTTTCATATAAGCTAAATGCTTCTAATTACCAATACCCAACAAAGCACAATAACCCACGTTGAATCCGAAACAGAGCGAAGTATCGTCTCGTCATTAAATGGAGAAGTCATAACTTGCGTAAAATGTTAATCTCAACGCAACGAAGAGAGCTTCTTTAGTCTGAAACGATAACCAAACACATCAGGGTGTGAAATTGATGAAAGGAACTTGAAAAACATGAATCTACCTTATTTTCGTCCTAAAATGAGAGGAAATGTCAAATAAAAACAACAACCAAGTCAACATCATACTTGTCGCCAAAACATCAAACATCAGAAATTTAGCTGCGATCATCACAGCTGATGTCATGTTAAAATATCAGAAGTGGGTTTGTGTTAAAATATCAGAAAGTTAAAATATTTATTTACTTGCGTATATACCTTACTTTTCATATTAAGGTTTAATATAAGACGTTCTGTAATGTGCGATTCGAACAATAAATTCTAAATGATAACAATAAGCCGGATGATGAAATGCCATGATAAAAAATTGAGATGGTTAAACAGACTTAGATTCTGCGATAACCTACTCGGACACTAGCTAGGGACCCACGACAAAATTCTAGCTGTGTCAAAAGGCATACTCTGGCGATATTCTATTTTATATACGGATGTTTCCAGTTATGTTTCACTAAGAAGAAAAAGCGCAAGGTTCTGGCAGTGTTAGCTAAAACGCTACGACTGAATCACTTTTTCCAGGAAAACTTTCAAGCAGCAACGTTGAGGCAGCAGTGACGTCAACCTGAGCACCTGAAAATGAAGGTGAAAATCAAGACATTAGCTTCGAAACAAATTTCACACTCAGCCTGGCTGGCTATATTGACACGTTATTTTTCCGGTGTTTGTGTTTGTAATCTCTAGTTTCTGCTTGTTGTTCGGGTGAATGTTGTTTCTTGTCGAGTCACTCCCTAGCCTGTGAAATATTTTTTCTTAGTAAAAATGCACTCTAGTACTTATTTCTCGCAGCTAACTGTATGTAACATGAGTAAGCACATTCTCGACTACCGGAAAAAACAAACGGGAACCTTGCGAATCAGCGAAACCATAACTTTTGGAAACGATGACATCATGAATTACGTCATAAGGGCCCACTGGTAAAAATTGCCCCACGCCCCCTACCCTTTAATCCGGCTCTGGTCACTGTTATAACAATTGCATGTTGTCTTATTTTCTGATGGAAATGTTTACTAAGGTACAATATCGAAAGAAATGAGAAATTTGTCTAGCTTTTTCAACTCAGAGACATAAAAAAGAAATCCTTTGATAAAAATATGACTGTTCTGCAGCATGTATTTATCAACTTCATTTTTACAAAACTTGAGTTTTTGTGAATGGCACATCTGATCATGCACTAAACAGACATAGCTACTGTTAACAACTTGGGTGCTTGAAGCTGCACTCTCCTCTGTAGGCTCACCAGTACCAAATGATACAACAAATCTGTCCAGGAGACCTTTACATTTTTAATCAGCATTTAATATTTCTTCCTTTTTCCTTCTTTTTGCTGCTCCACTTGGATACTTTCCGTTAAACTGTGGCATTTTCATAAATTTCTCAATAAAATAAATACTTCAATCTCTAAAAATAATCACTTGGTATAAAAAATTATCATTTGGTAAAAAAGTTATCATTTGGTGTAAATGTTTGCTCTTATTTGATAGGGTCTTTTCAGAACTTTTTGGAAGAAATTTTAACCCACAATGTTTTTGGGTATAGAAGTTGATTTGAAACTTTTCTTTATTTGCACATTGGAGATGATAGTATAGGGTCCCTTTGAAAGTAAGGTACTTACACATTACAGTTGCTGTTGGAGGCCCTTTGAAAGCAACATACTTACATATTACAATTGCCGTTGGGGGCCCCTTTGAAGCCAACGTACTTACTCATTACAATTGCTGTTGGCAGCCTCTTTGAAAGCATGGAATTTTACATTACAATTGCTGTTGGGGGGCCCCCTTTGAAAGCAAGGTGCTTATTACACATTACAGTTGCTGTTGGGGGCCCTTTTGAAAGCAGAGTACTTAACACTACAGTTTCTTTTAGGAGCCTCTTCAATGAAGTTTAAAAGCAGAATACTTACAATTTTAGTGGCTGTGAGGGGCCCCTTTGAAAGCAAACTACCTGCAAACTACAGTTTCTGCAGTGGGCCCATTGAAAGCAGAGTACTTACTTATAATCTGCTTTGTAGCACATTATGAGTGCATAAGAAGTTTTTCACCAAAAATAAGGAACATTTGTGCGCATAACTCCTCAAAGGGGGGGCCTGAGGCAAGTGCCTCGCTCGCCTCCTCTTAAACACACCACTGTTTTCATATATGACATTTCTTAAGCGAAAACATAGGCCCAGCTGAATTTCGGTTGCTTCGATGGTGGTCGGAGTCTGAACAGGAGTCGGATTTGAAAATTAAAAAATTTTTTGGACCCGGATCCCGATTAAAAAATGTTGGAACAGGAGCGGATTCGGAGACTGAAAATGTGACTGCAGCCACCTCTGCCTTCCAGAAGGGTCTCCAATTTAAAATAGCCTAGGGCCCCGGAAATGAAAATTCGCCTCTGGCCGCAGCACTTTAAGTAATCTTTAGCAGCAGTTATTGTATCAGTCAGATTCTTACAGCCACGGTCTTAAACTCGTCTCAACCAGATTCTGACTAATATCCTCTTGCCTGAATCGCTGCAGCACAGACTGACTTCGCCTTTCTCATCGTGAGAAGGACGAGATCTCATAGTTATGGCAATCAAGCGTTCTTGTTCTGTCACAATGTCTGACCATCGTGTTGTGCAGCGCCGGATTTAGATGGTGGGGGGCCTGGGGCCCATGCGTGGTGGGAGGCTCCATGTGCGGATACAGAATCTTTAGGTGGGGGATGATTGATGAAGTCACTAGTATTTCCATGGATCGTTAATTTTTATGACGTTCACACAAAGACATTATCTTGTGACGTCCCATTTGTTAACTCAAGTGTAACAAAACTTTAATATTGTGACGTCACATTTTTTAACTCAAGTGTAACAAAACTTTATGATGCAAATAATATGTGACAATGATTAGCGATTTGTGAAACTCTTGCAAAATCGGTCACCAGAAGCATCGCATCTTTTTTTGAATTTTTGTTTAAAAAAAGTTTTGAAAATTTTTTGAAAAAACTTTCTGGACGATGCAACGTTTTCATCATCTCTAAACGCCACTCCTCTGTCAGCAATAAATTTTACGACAGAAACCAAACGTTGCAGGCAAAAGCTATTTCAAATATTGTTCGCATTGATTGATCTGCATGGCTAGCTGTGCATCAATTCTTCATAGTGATTAGTTACATCTGAGACTATACGTAATCGTGGCATCTACAGTATATGTTCCATTGATTGCTCGTGGCTGCTCAGGCGGTCAAGAGCGTGCTTTCAGTCGAAAATTCCTTTTCTTATAAGGAAATGCGCACATTTTGCCGTATCCGCGCAAATCAGTTTACAAGTAAAACAATAAATGCAAGTTTGTGAAGGAATAAACAAAGCCAGCTTCTATCAACTACTTCGCCGTTGTGGTTCTGGTGAGGAATAAAACTTGTGGTGCATTTCCATTGACGAGTTTCTTTCTTTTCTGTTGAGGAACATCATGGCTTAAAAGTAGCTTTTCATCACAATGTCAAAGAGAACCTGTTTCATTTTTCAACCAATATTGCTGCATTTCTTCCGGTATAGTGGCTGACCAGAGACCGATATCGTTGCCTGCAGTGATAGCGTCAGCCATCTCATCTATCGTGTTTTTCAATGATACTTCTTGACGTTCTGCTGCCACTGCACTTCTGGTTAACCAGGTCTATTCTCATCGTTACGTAGATCTAAGTCTGAAACAACATGCTTCGATTTTCTGTCCTCTTGCAACAGGGGTGGGGAACCTGTTTAATATCACACGGGCCACATTAATATTGTGCACTATTGCTGGCGGGCCGCAAAAAGTCAATTAATTTCATCCAAAAATTCTACCTTTAAATAAATATGAGGAAGCGTGACTTCTCTTGCCTTACTATCTGTACCCGCTTATCATGGAGCTTCGTTTTAACGCGATGCTATACTCTAACTTGGGTAACGAAAATTCTGATGCGGGCCAAATCAAATGTTCACGCGGGCCGCAGGTTCCCCACCCCTGTCTCACAACATGTTTCGATTTTCTGTCCTCTTGCAGGTTCCGCAGAAATGTCTCCGCTGGATTTCACTGCCACTGTAAATAGTAACTTGAATGTTTCTTGACTTGGCTGCAACTTCGTCCTCTCTCATTTTGCTTTTTTACGTTTTTTAGAACCACTTGGATAAGCTCTGCATTTGTAAGGGTGACGATCCCCTTTCTTCTGTCCATGTTTATTTATTAATAAGCTCAATAGGGCTGCCATATTTTCATCGCGAAAAGGGAGAACAATTTACGACCGTCACTTACTTGAGTGTATTATCTACACTTTATAAGTCAAATATCAGTTAGGTCTATTGATAAGTTTTTAACATTGAAGTAAGACGTACAGTGTGGACGATGTTTCAGTCAAGATACACAACACAAAATCCTTATTTACTCGTCTTATTTAGCCCACGAATATTTCCAGTTTCTTTTGCGACAAAGGGATATTTCAGACGTATTTTTTTCATGTTTTTAGCATTACTGATTAGCTATAATTACTAGAGATGACTACACTAAGCTATATACAGCACACTGATCACCGTATTACGGTTCATCAGCAAAGCTAGTACAGTATAATGGAGTCAGCAGTCCACATTCTGATGCCAAAGTCATTGAGATACTGAAACAAGATATACCACTGTTATGTAACGATTAATGTTAAAGTATTCCCTCCTTTCCAGCCTATAATTAACTCAACCAAAACATAGATTAATTAGACACCTTGCAGGCTCTCATAAACAGAGCAACGCCACCAGCACGTATCTTGTTGCAGTTGAGTAGTTAAAGTTTATCCTATTGTATGTAAATACAAAATGTCATAGCTGGTGACGTGACTGACAGGGCGCAGAGGGTCGAATTTCCCCCTCTTGGCAAGCTGAATGTGAAAACCGAGCCCCCACTTAACTTATATCTCGGTTTTAGTATTGCTTTGGTTTTCAGTAGGTTGTTTTTTTGCATTTTTCGGATTATATTCCGGTGATTTATGGTTTTAGTATAACCACCAACGTCCAGATTCACCTTCATTTCTCAAGTTTCTTTTCTGAGTGCTGGCCAGTGGGCCCCTTTTAGCTAAGTTTCCACCCTGGGTCAAACCTCTAGTTACGCCACTGGTTATAACCATGTCAAATAATAAATGAAAAAAAGAGGACATTGTGAATATCCTCGCAGAATCTTTAATTTCTCATGAAAAAAGTGGACATGTAATTCAAAAAGAGGACGTATGGTAGCCTTACTTGGCAATGCTACTCATATGCGACCTGTGCAAATCTGAGAAAGGCAGACGCAAAATCTACCAGAAACAAGCAGAGACATAAGCTAATGCGTTCTACGTGGCTTGGCCTTGCATTCACTAGATTCAGATACCTGACCGACTTTCAGGAAACCAATACGTGTTTGTTTCGTCACAATATCAAATAATATTTAAGCCAATACTGCCGCCTGCCCGACCGATAATAATTAATAACGCCTACAAACAAACTTTCCTCCATAAAAAGGACTAAGTGGCACGCACATGATGCACATATGGCTAAGCATATGAACATGGTGTGGGACCCTTTTGGTGGGAGGCCCTGGGCCCCCTCTAAATCCGGCGCTGGTGTTGTGTCACAATACTACAGTTTTGTCATGATACGTGATTGCCAGAACCGTCTCCAGAAAGTTTTCAATAGGGGTCTTTGCTTTTGTGCGGGGGGGGAAGCTTGACATTATAAAATGAAACAAAACTCCACTTATTTATAGTGTTTCACGTTGTTTCAGTTTGGGGGGGATTGGAGCTTTGTTTGGTGGGCTAAGCCCAGCCAGGGCAGGTGCCATGCCTGCTATACCCTAGATACGCCACTGGTAGCGGTGCAGTGTTAAAGTTTGACCAGTTTTATCACTCAAGCTTCTTTAAACCATGGGTTCCCAACCTTTCTTTTGCCATGTACCCCTTCAGCATTCACGCAGATTGGCATGTACCCCTTCAGCATCTCGACAGATGAACATGTAGCTCTAAAATTTCTTGTGGCAAAATATTTTATCATGATTATTCATAGATACATTTAACAATAAACATATAAGGATTTTTGTAAATATTATTTAATGATATATGTACAAGTATTTGGAAATAAATAATATGTAACTATAATTTTCTCTTCTATTGCTAACCTTAAATGTGCCCCTTCGGATAGGCAAATGTACCCCTGGGGGTACATGTATCCCGGGTTGGGAACCCCTGTTCTAAACCAAGCTTAGACTTGTTTCCTCGTAAATGTACGCATGCGACAGTGATTGATTTACGCAATATGATCCTATGAAGCACTGGGTTCATTGCAAGTCGATATCGCGTCCCACCACAAAATTAGCCTGTGTCCGCTACTGGCATTCCTGCCTGCATTTCTTTCAAGAGTGTTTCAGTTGGGAGACGAATTCTCGTATGTACGATTGAAACAATAGCATCAGTGATTAAATAAATCCTAACATTCATACCAGTCTCTTGTATCTGACTCTGACAACTTCTTCACCACTCGCAATATCGTCTGCAGAAATTATCTTAGCAAATTTATTCAAATATATTCAACTGAAGTTATATTCAACTGACCAAATATATTCAACTGAAGTTTCAAAAATCTAGATCTTTGATGAATTAGTTGAAACAAGACGAAAAGTTAGGCAGGTTTACTGGTAGCTAATACATTTGCCACACTAAAGCCATGAGTGCACTAGTTGAGCACGGAATTAGATGTTGCTATGAGGTAATGCTTTTTTTACTGTGTCCTGATCGTTCGGTCTGCATCTTGATCAAAACTGAAATGTTCTCATTTTCGCAAATGTTGCGAAGAGAACTTTACCTGTGACTGTTTGCGAAAAAGTTGAACCACGGTTGAATAAGCACGATGTCGTCATCGAATGAAATTTCATGAAAATTGCCCCCCCGAAATGAAGTGCTGGTTGCGCCCCTGACTAACAGTGTGAATCTGTCTGTGAGATCGCAGCCATGCTTTAATGTTATAGTTGTGATCCCACATTTTCAAGTAACGTTTCTATTTCAAAAAGGTGTGGGAACGCGTTCCCACCGCACTACATCCCTGGGCATATCACATTTTTGTGACTGAAAATCGGGACGCTTCAGAACAACCAACCTTGTCAAATAAATGTCGTTCATATCTTTCTTGGAGTACGTAGCTACAGTAAGCCTCGGTTAACCCGAATTTGATTTGTCCGACAATTTTATCCGGTTTAGGCAAAGATCCGGATTATCCGAAGATGCTTTTTTATAGCCTGACCTCATCGAAGTTCTGAGATATCCCTGAAAATCACCTAAATTGAATACATACAGCAGGCTTTCGCAGAAACAAAATGAATTTATTGATGTATTTACAATGTTAGCCTACATCAGACTAAAGCAAACCTCGGTTAATCCGGATTTTCGCCAGAACCGGATAAAACTGGTGGTACGAATGATTTCCAACGTTTTCCTTTAGAAAAATCTTCGGTTTATCCGGATATTCACCAATACCAGATAAAATTTGCTCTTTTCACATCTCGTAATCCGGATTTTTCTGCACTTCCACGCTGTTGTATTCTAGTGCATTGACTGGTCTCTAGAAAAGATCGGCAACTTTCAGATGTAACACAAGAGTGCTTACGCATACGAACACCAACGGACGTTTAGAATCATGATAACAACGGGCGCAACATTCGACTCATCGTAGAGACGATTATTACGTCACAAACGGGCATAACATACTGTATCACGTTGAATATAACGCTCAAGGCCAGTGCTCTCACTTTTAGGGATTTCCTTCCTAGATTGGAACTTTTGACCCTTCTTAGGGATTTTTGGAAAAGTATGAAAATGTGAAAAATGAACTATTTCAATTTGTCTTGCAAATCATAATTGGTTCTATTTTTAACATTTATCATGGCACTCCGATTTTATGCTGCACCACCAGATTTAGGGATTTTTTCGTGCTGTTTTGGGGACTTTTGGAGTTTCATTTGTGAGAGCCCTGCTCAAGGCACGTCGCGGCACCACGGTTTCAGTCTATTGATCAGTGTCGAGTGTGCATGTGCAGAGCATTATCCCTGGGTATATTGTACTCGGTTACATGTCTGGAGGGTATTAACTTCCAAATAGAGTGACTGATTATGAACCAGTTGCAGAAATATCTGGGTCAGTCCAAAACCCAGATTTCTTTGCAGCCAAGTAAACTAAAATTATGAACTTAAGATTGTTCATTACTGCCTGGTTACGGCGTTACGGGTCTGATGAACCAATGTAAAGGCATCAATAAATTCGTTTTACTTCTGCTAAAGTCTGCTGTTGGGTTGTAAATGTGTTCAATTTAAGTGATTTTAGCCGATATCTCAGTACTTAGATGCAGGGCCGGATTTACCAATAGGCTATATAGGCTTAAGCCTAGAGCCTCAAGACCCAAAGGGGCCTCCAGCAAACTGTGGTACGTAGGGTTGCTAGATGCGTTTTGTGAAAATACCGGCCATTTGATTTGTCAACAGTTCCAGATGTGAGCTCTGTCATAATTTGTAAGCGGCACAGGGAAAACAGAGAGACAATCAGTATTGTTAAAGCCACAATTAATATTTTGCCCGTATTTCGGCTCATTACATTTTGGTGTGTGACCTAAAAATCGCACCAAGGATTGCGTCAACAGCAGCAAATAAACTTCGCTGAAAGAACTGTCCTGACAATATTAACTACTAGAGTCAATATAGTTTGAGAAATTCTGTGTTAGTTCTTTTTGAAGATACGGCAAATTATTTATTTTCAAAACACCGGCGTCAGGCACTGATTTTCAAAACACCGGCCTTTTACCGGCCTCTGTTAAATTAGCAGTAAAATACCGTCCAGGCCGGTGAAATACCGGCCATGTGGCAACCCTAGTGGTACGCATAGAGTCAATTGTCGGTATATGATCAGTTCGATCGTCACATTTTATGTCTTCAGTATTCATCAAATTTAGTTTTATTCACCTGATCAGATTCCGTGCTGACAACGTCGAGGTCTTTCAAAGAGTTTCCATGAATAGACCGTTGGTGAAGCCGAGCATGCCAACTATAGTGATGTCATACTCAAAGCACTTGGGCTGCGTCGTGTGTTTGCTGAATCGTACCGATTTTTACGTGTGAATCACACGAAAGAACTTCTGGCTATTCGTGTTTCAAATGCACCTGATCAAAGCATGAGGTTGTACTGCAGATAAGAGCTCTGTGTAGGGCTGGTAGCATTATACCTACAATAAAAACACAGTTGCTTCTTCTGAGCAATACTGCAGTTTTGTTAGCGTTTTATATTACGGAAAGCTCGTTTGGTATTTTTACATGTGATTTTTCCATTTTAATTTTCTTTAACAAAGTCATTCAGAAATCAGATTGCTGTTGAGTACTTGCGCAAGCTTGTACTGCTCCCATGCTAAGCAAATTAGAGAGGATCTTAGCGAGTTTTAATAGCAAGTTTTAATAGCAAGCAACAGTCGTTTTGCTAACTGGTAATCACAGAACTCTACCCCAAAGAGACAAAGAAAAGGGTACCGTAACAGCAAGAAAATGACACAAGCGCGGTTAAGGCTGATTCCTTAGATTAGTGGTTCTTAGTTTATCCAAGCACCAGCGCCGGATTTAGATGGTGGGGGGACTGGGGTCCCATGGGCGGATACAGAATCTTTAGGTGGGGGATGATTGATGAAGTCACTAGTATTTTCCACAGATCGTTGATATTTATGACGTAATCTTGTGAAGTCCCATTTGTTAACTCAAGTTTAACAAAACTGTATGATGCAACATGGTATTTGACAATGATTCGCGATTTGTGTAACTGCTGCAAAACCGGTCACCAGAAGCAAGTCAGCTTCTGTCAACTACTTCGCCGTTGTGGTTCGTCGACGAATAAAACTTGCGGTGCATTTCCACAAAACAAAATCCTTATTTACTTGTCCTAGTTAGCTCATGAATATTTTGCAGCTTCCTTAAATTTCTTAAAAGTGTAAAATCGCCTGAAACTGCTTGCATGAAAGGTGTTTTAAATTGCACACCGCTTTCATAGACTAGAAACTGGTTCAACCAGAACAATGTATATTTCTTTTAGGTTTGTGGCTGCATCAAGGAAAAAATCGTTCCACATTAGCGTAAAGAGCCATAACGCTGAAGTAAAACTGCAATCTTTATCAGTTTGCTGAAGCATTCAATGGTATTGCAGGTTTCAAAATATTTTGCCCATCTTCCATCATTTTACAATAAAGTGCATTTGGTTGATGCTCTTTTTGCACGAACTCAAACACATTTTGGTATTGGTCAAACAGTTTACTTCAGCTTCATCAATAGAAACTTTTCTATCAAGCACATACTACTTACATATTTCATCATTTTCCCATTCAGTTGTTGCAAACGGAGGAATCTAGTCAAAGTATTTCTAATTCAGCAAATAAAGTGATCCATTTAGCCAAATGTGCAACACAAGACTTTTACAATACAGATACATCTGACATGAATAAATCACAACCATGATCCTTGCCTTCTCTGAATTTTTTTCGTGCTGTTTCAAATTGGCTTGATATGAATATCTGAATGTTTCACTTGAATCCTTGCCTTCACAGTGGCGAAACACGATACAACGTCAACAACGGATGATTTGACTTCTCAGCATTCTGAACTTGCACACTAAAAGCAACCAAAAATGATTGCAAGTGTCTAAATGTGTTAAACAGAATTCGCTCGGAGAATTTCCGAGAAAACGCCTCAGAACAGTTGATTTGTCGATGGACATGAAGTATGAATGTGAAGCTGGGTACATTTGAAGCATCCTGGGCAAGCTAGGGTAAAGTGATAGTCATCTGGTTACGCTGTGAGAAATAAGTTTTTGGTACATCCACAAAGCCACAATGATCTCATCACTATTTCTTGCGAACTGCGCAAATGCAGCCACACGTAATTCATTCAGGTTCAAATCATTTAGTCCTTTCCTGTAAAAGGGGTGCGTCTGACGTGTTTCTTCATTTTTTAGCATTACTGATTAGCTATAATTACAAGAAACTACTACACTAAGCTATGTGCAATACACTGATCACGGTTCGTCAGCAAAGCTAGTACAGTATAATGGAGTCAGCAGTCCGCACTCTAACGCTAAAGTCATTGAGGTACTGCAAGATTATTTACCACTGTTATGCAACGATTAATGTGAAAGCATTCCCGCCTTCCCAGCCAAGAATTAACTAATCCAAAACATAGAATAATTAGATAACTTGCAGGCCCTACCATAAACTAAGCTACGCCACCAGCTCGTATCTTGTTGCAGTTGAGTAGGGACAGCTTGCTGTATATAGATAAATACATAGCCAGTGACGCAACTTACGGGGGAGTGGAGCGAGTTGCTCTCCCTGGCAAGCTAATTATGAAAACCGGACCGCAGGTAACTTAAATTTTGGTTTTAGTATTCTTTTGCTTTTCAATAGGTTGTTGCATTTTTTTATTTTTCGGACTATTTCCGGTGATTTAGGGTCAGGGCTGGCCTTAAGCCGACGCAGTTGCATTGGGTCCCGCACCATGCTGTTTGGGCAGGTTGTTCATTTTTGCCAGATACTCCTTGCGCTCCAGAATTGTAGAAACGACTTATAAATCTCATTGTTAGTAAACAATTATCTCCTTTGAACGAATGATGAATTTGTTCTAATCATCGAACGTTATCAAACGTGCTCAATTCTGATGCTAGGACGTCGTATCTGCGTTCCACCATGTCCAACTCTATATGAATAGATCACTACTCAGAGGGGCCCCGCGCCTAGGTCTTGCTTTAGACCACTGCTCAGAGGGGCCCTGTGCCTAGGTCTTTCATAAGACTACGGCTCGGATGGGCCCCGCGCCTAAGTCTTGCATTGGGCCCCGCATTGGCTAGGTCCGGCCCTGTTTAGGGTTTTAGTATGGCCATCCACAACCAGATTCACCATCATTTCTCAAGTTTTTTTTATTGTTGGCTAGTGGGCCCTGTACATTGGTCAGTGGGCCCCTTTAGCTACGTTTTCCACCCTGGCTCAAACCTCTAGTTACGGTACTGATTATAGCTATGTAAAATAAGAAATGCCAAAACTAGGATATTTGACATTTTTGAATGTGTTTGGAGAATAATTTATTTCTGTAATACTTGTTTCGTCACAATATCAAATAATATTCAAGTGAAATACTACCGATAGCATCTACAAAAACTTTTCTTCGGTAAAAATGTCTTAAGTGGCACGCACATATGGCTAAACACATGAACATGGTGGGGGGCCAGGGCCCCCCTCTAAATCCGGCGCTGCCAAGCACGCGGACCCTTATTTTTTAGCTTGACGTTCACTAACTGCTCAGGAGAAACGTCTTTTTCAAGATTCAAAAATAAATTAAAGGGTCGCAATGTTCCAGGACAGGTTGTCCCCACTAAGCTTTCGGTGCATCAAAAGCGATGAACTTACGCAAACAAATTTTAATGGCCAGTCAGTTGCTAGTAGACTGTTGTACTTGCTTGGACAGTAATCAACGTCGGTGGGCCGAATCGAAGTTGGCGGCTCTGTGTTTTTGACTGGTTCGCCTGTGTGTTGCAGATTCGCTGTGCACCCGAGGAGCTACAATTGTCCTTTTACGGTTTTCGTGATTCTCCTGAGTCTGTGCGTTGTGAATATAATCTTGACCACCACTGGCAGTTGTGGCGAGCGTATTTGTCAACGAGACGGGAGATCGCGCGAGCAGTTTATCCCCCTCCTGTAACAGCGGTTTGGTGCCCATCCGTTACATTACTGTTATGAAGAGCAATGGTGTTGGAGGTGGAGGAGCAGGGGGTTGCAAGCGCACCCCGAAAAGTTTTGATTTGCTGAAAGTCTGGGCAACATCTCTGAAAATCCGAGTAAAAATGGCACCCAACGTTGCATGACTTCAAAAATTTGCGCCCAAGGTTTGAAGAAAAACACATGAAGATCTTTTCAGGAGGTCACATCAAAAAAGGTCTTAAATGATCTTTTTCGGAGAGAATTTGTAGGCAAAAGTTGCACAAAATCTCTTCAGGGAAGTTGGTAAAATACGGGCAAAAGTCCTTTGCAACCTCAAAAATTTGCAGTAGAACACACTCAGTGCTACGTCAGCACAGTTCACAACTGCAAAAATACAAGGCTGCGCGAATGTTTCGTGTAATAGCAGTCGATCAGAAGGTATGCGACTGGGATGGCAGACAGCCAGGGTTGAGAGGTTTGAAACTTGTAAATGACACAAGAATTGAGAATGCGCATAAAGTACGCAAGAAAATTTTCGTTTTTTATTATGTGGCTGTTACAGTATATGTACAATTACTAAGTAGAAAGAACAGGTACGGGCTTCTGTGAGCCACTATGATCAATTCGCCTAAACTGTCAATTAATGACGAAGCTCGAAACGAAGCACATATTGCAAGCACAGAAGTGCGACTGTATTAACACAAAAAACGAAATGGGAAACCAGTGATGCATCATAAAATCGGCTAAATCAAGCAAGTTTAAATAGGACAGTTTTGAAATTTGGCTCAGAAAATCAATCAAACATTCATAATATTTTCAGTTTCAAATGATTATTCATATCAAATAATTTTCCTAAATAATAATTTTATGGAAAAATTTCAAAATATAAGAAAATTATGTATGGAGTAGACGGGCCACCATATACTTGTTTGTCTCGCCTTGCCTCTTTCAACGCCGCAGTGTCTGTGTAGTGTGAGCGTGTAATAATGTGCAGAATGCTTTGTTTTGCAGGCATTATCCATTTACTACATGAGCACTCTGAAGCCTCTTTCTTACAACAAGCACATATACCCTACATGGGCACAAGTTATTGATCAGTCTCAGTTCTGTTGCTCTGATTCCTACATATGCAATTTACAAAATAATCGTGACAGTAAAACGAGGTGGAAAGTTATCAGAGGTGAACTATCTCTTTTGCTTTTATACATTTTTGGTACGCATAGTGAAAGCCTGGCGGATGAACAGGTAAAAAGTCACATAAGCGAAAGCAAATAAAGTTTTGTCTATCAGCGTAGGCAGATAAAAATATAGGATAATAAAAAAGAACCTTTGATTATTGCCACATCTTTGAATTATAACCAGAAATGACGTACTTGCTGCGAATAGAGCAACTGGTGATAGCAACATTTACGAGCCATAATGTAATAAGCATAGCGCGAAATTATTGAGTTAAAACTGCTTTCTATCCCTAAACAGATCGCTGGAAATTCAAACAGACCGTTTGAAATTGCTGATTTCAGTCTGTATTTTTTAATTCATCTTAATTCACTGGGCATCACTGGTCGGTGGTGGCATTCGTATTGCGCGATTTTATGTGATTCCGTTGCTTTGACCCATGTGCAATGTATATATGCCTTTTTACTGGTATACAATATTCTCACCTTCATTTCATCTTTTTGTCATCGAATGTAATTTCAAACCGAACAGGCAAATATTTTTTATATTCACTTCGAGAAAACAATACCGCAATTTAACCAGCTTAGACTTTAAGCAGTAATAATATTCTTTGTTTTTCAGCTCCTTTGTAAACCATACAAGGAAAATGAACTAAGCCTGGATGTCGATCTACCGGAAAAGAAAGACTTAACGGATGACAGATCAAATGAAGATGCTTAATCTGCCTCAGAGCTATTGTTTCAAGTTATGAAAAATGGTTCTTACAGTCATCATGTTACTTTAACCGTGTTTGATTTTGATCTTGTGGCGCATTTAACTTCTTGAGTTTATTAATCACAATCTCCTAAACGTACATTTAATACTCAGCTTGTTAGCTCTTCTTCAATATTCATCTTAACACAAGAATATTACGAACCTTTATTACTCAGCCTCATAGCTCTCCTGTAATCTTCATCTAAAGAAAACAAAGCTTGCCTGTGCAGCATAAGCAGGCAATATGTGTTCTACGCATATATTAACTGTGACTGGCTTGTAGTTGCTAAAGGATTCTGTGCGACTGCTTTTGCTAGATCATTAACCAAAAAAAGGTCCTCATTCTTTTCTGAGCGGCGCATCACAAAACCGAGGTGATGAGAGGGGGGAAACAACCCAAATGAACCAAAGAAAGCTATGATAGACTACGGAACACGCGAAGAAAGCAGTCAAATGCAGTTTATATTTAAGCTTGTTTTTCAATGAAAAATGTTTAATGAAATAATTTTCAAATAATAGCTTTTAATGAACAGCTGACAAAAACTATGTAAATGATGCTGAAATTTAAACAGAAATCAGAGCAAAATATATTGTTTACCAACAATTACGAAAAATAAAATCATTTTGTCGAAAACATATGTGTCTAACATTCAACTAAAATCATAATAAAAAATTACAAAACTCTTTAATGATTGACCCTGACAAACTGGCAGTATGACCGGCCACAATGTAATGTAGACAAACCGCACCGCATAAAATAGCCCGCAGGTTGGGGACCTTTACGGCATAACGTGAAATTGTGAAATTCATAAACTTTGCATTTAGTATTCCAGAACAAGTTGGAAAACGTTTTTATTTATATTCAACAACGCTTTGTTCAGCATGTGGGCAACAAGTCATACTGTACAGATCGTTTGTATCAGGTTGTACAGATTTCCCTTGAACATGGCAGACTACAAACCTTTAAGTTTTATTTTTACGGAACCTTACTTTTACGTTTGAAGATGATGCCAAGCTACCCATTTTTTCAAGAAACACAAAGTTATTCTTACGAATAACGTAAAAAACAAGAAGCGCCTGTCCCTACATGCCGTGTCCATTTCAGATACAGTAAACCTCGATTAATCTGGATTCGGTTAATCCGGATCTACGCCAAAACCGGATAAAACTGGTGGTACGAATGATTTCTATCGTTTTTCTTTATAAAAGCTTCGTTTCACCCAGATGTTATAATCCGGATCTTCGCCAATTCCAGATAAAGTCTGCTTTTTTCACATCTCGTAATTCGGATTTTTCTGTACTTCCACTCTGTTATTTTCTTAAGTGCTGACTGGTCTCTAGGAAAGATTCGACAGCTTTCAGACGCAACACAAGCGTGTTCACGACAGGGGTATCTAGGAGTTCTTGATATCCTTGGCTCACGCTCATCAATGAACGTTTAGAATTATGATAACAACTGCGCGCAACGTTCGACTAATCGTAGAGACGATCATTACTTCACACGCGGACATAGCCCTGGCATGGAGGTCTATGCCCGACATGCCCAGGCATGGAAGACATTACCTTCCAAATAAAGGGACTGTTTATGGACCAGTCGCAGAAATCTCTGCGTCAGTCTAAAATCCGAGATTTGTTCGCAGCCAAGTGATCTAAAATGAACATTGTTCATAACTGTCTGGATATGGCGGGTAACATAGGAAACCTCCGTTGATCCGGTTTCGATTTAACCGACGATTTTATCCGGTTTAGGCGAAGATCCGGATTAATTGAAGATGGTTGTCTCTAACCTGGCGTCATTTAAGCAGGGCCAGATTTAGCTGACGCGAGCCCGTAAGTGAGTCCACTTGTGAGGCCCCTTCTCTTCCTGTTATGAGGAAATAATGGAAAAGCGTTAATAAATTTGCGCAAAGACGAAAAATGACGATATTGACGCTCTAACAGTACGGTCAATAAAAAATTGCAAATCATTACTATGACTGCGCTTGTTGCTGCTTTCGATGTAAAAGCGTTCAATGACACGGAATTGTTAACGTCTTTATGCCGCCACATATTTGTGCAGTGTGTTTGTTTTTTTTTGTGAACAGATAAGAAAAGACAGATGAATCTTATAAAAAACCTAGGCCATGTATTTTGTCAACTATTTAAGTGTGACGTTTTCGGTTGCTTTGCCTGCAAAAATTAATAATCCTGTTTCCGTCAGCCAAGCCCAAATGCCATTTTAAAGCACAACGTGAGGAGCATGGGCGTCCGCAGGGCGGGCAAAACGGGCATTTTCCCCCCTCTGGAATTGGGACTAAGAAGGAAAAATTTCTAGAAAACGTGAAATCAGCAGTTTAATTCTGATTAGCCGCTATGACACTCACACTGCACAAGAGTCAGGTTCACTGTTTTGGTAACATGCAGTTATGAGCTTGCTTGCAGTTCACTGAATCCGCTTCTTTGCCTGCAGAGGCAGTTTGCGAAACTCGCGAGCGAATTGTTCAACTATTGGCCTTTGTTGCGTAACAATAACATGGCAAAAAATCTTCGAAGATGCACTTCAAATCACGGTAGTGTTATGGTATCACAAAACCATAACATGGATAGTAATAAAAATGACAATGGTACCGAATTAAACACAAAATTGCTAACATATTAAAATAAATGCACAACAATTAGCACATGTGTACAATTGTTGTGTCTTCATACTTATAACATTGCCAGAAATGTAAATTAGTGATCAAGTGTATTTGCTGCGCGATATTGTGTATATAACCTTATCGTTTGTAAGCAATGTGTTTTATAGTATTATGAATGTATTTATTGCCATATGTATTATGAACGTATTAATTTTGTGAAGTAAGTCAAACGCCTAAAGTATAACCAAAAACACTCCCAGAACACCTTGAGCAAAATAATAGTTAGCTAGTCAAGACCAAAAACGTCATAATTACAGATGGACATTACCAGGGAAAGTTTAGTGATGAGTGGTACAAACGGGTTCAGACTGGTCATGTCGTTCTTGCACAAACCTGAGAAAAGCATTCTCAGACCAATAGTGGCAGTATTGTGAGCATACGATCTGAGAAAAGTAGTCTCAGACGCAATTAAAACACAGGCAAGCAATGGACCAGTTTTGGGTAGGCTGTCTTGTTGTTGTGAAATTTGAAAAACAAACCTGGCAAGAATCTTCGAGAAACATTGCGTAAGGCCATGGAATCAACAAACATGTGTCAGAAGGTGATTTTAAGATGCATTATACAGTCAATAATTGACTGGGTACAGCCTATTTTTGGACCTATAAAATGAGGCACACATGCAACATGAAAGGAGTTAGAAATACCTAAGTCATGAAATTTTACGGCAAAACCTAAATTACAGTTATTGTCATGGTTCAGGATATTTTTATGATTAAAAGCTGAACTCAAAATTGGTATTTAGAAATAAGGTTAAGGAATAGGGTTAGAAATAATTGGTACACTAAATTTTAAGGAGGTTGACTTGCTGATGTTTTTGCAAATTGTAAGTACAATGTTTTTTCTAATGCGTATGTTAGTGTTGTAATACATAAATTCAAGTAATATGTTGGTATAGTGATCTCTGCGCAATTATGATTTCTTAGTTGTATTGCACAAACTGCATTTGCGAGTTTGTAAAGTTATGTGCGTGCGTAAATATTCGTTGGTTAATGAGAATACAATGCTTGTAAATGATAAATCCACCACAGAGATTTCAGTAGCTGTCTAATTAACAGTTGCTGCCGTCACTGTGCTAGTCTTTTGAAAAATATGAGAGAAAGCAGAGAGAACGCATGGCAAATTAGTCGTAGAGGTGGTATCGGCTAGTTCAAAAGAATCCACCAATGGGAATTTAGATGAACGGCATAATTAAATAAATTAAGCAACTCTAAATTAACTTTATAGATAATACTCTGGGCAAGTAAAAATCTATAAAAGTAGTATGCGTTTTGCCGCATGTAACTGTTGAACGCAATCTTGCCAGGTAATGCAGCGAGACAGAGAGTGCTGATAGTGGCAAGCAACGTGGGTTTATACCAATGGTCAGCGAACTGCGGGCGCCGACATATTTTTTGTGGCTTTTCTGGATGAATAGCAATATCTCAGATTGATAGAGAGTTTTTGCCTCATATTTAACGTTTGTTTCATTTATCAATGTGTTAACACAAGTTCGTGATGTCAGTCACCAGCAGTGTCCCTACAAGAAAACTTACATTTAGCAAATGTTATTTTTAGTGCGCATGCAATTTCACAACCATGCAGACACACAACCAGTGAAATGTTTCGAATGTATATACGATATCAAATTTGGAATGTTGCAAGTGCGTAAGAATGAAATATCACTGCGCAAATGTTCTGGTGGTACTGCGGATTTGCACAGTTGCGCACCTTTGAGGGAACTCTGGTTACCAGGGAGTCTGCGCGATTTGATAACAACGATAGTGAACCTAAATCCCAAGTTATACACTACATAAGTTCCCAGAAGAAAATTAAATTTTTTTAAAGACATATCGTCGAAAGCATTCTTTCATTGTCCCAATGTCAGAATGAGTAGGATTATTTGTCGCGAAGAGGCAATTGCAAACCACGAAGTGGAAGAATACTAAAATAAATTGTAAGATTACTGGAGAAGTTCCAAGTCACATTTGACCATTCCAAGAGTTAAAACCATGCTTTGCATTCCTTGTAAATCCATTCAATGTTAATGTATCGGTGATGGCTGTCCAGTTCGCTAACCGTTTGTTACAAACTTGTCTGCTGTTGAAATAAAACTAACCAAGAAAATCTGGCTCAAAAAAACTTTAGTCAATGCCACTCTACACTTAATTTTTGGCGACAGGTTCCAGAAAGTAAATACCCAGAATTTAAAAATACCAGTGTATACCTCATTTCTGTGTATAGCACAACGTATTGCTGAGATTTTTTTCTCTATAATGAAGTTCGCAAAACCAAACCATCGTGCAACCTGAAAAATGAACACTTGGGAAAATTAATTCCCACAGCTTTAACAACGTACTGTCCAGATTTTCGGGGACTAGAAAATCAAACAAAAACTTAGTACTGACAATTACTGTACATCATTTCATGTAAAACTTGCATTCTTTACCATTTTTGTATTGACACTACAAACTGGTTTTGTGGCTCGCTGGTGTTTTTGGTTTTCTGCAAACGACTCTTCTATTGAACAAGTTTACCCACCCCTGGTTTATAATATGTGTAAAGAAACACGAGTGAAAAAGAAGCATTGCTGCCAACAAAACGTGTTTTTTGCAACCAATGCTCCCCCTAAAGTGTGTAAATGCGCAGTACCACCAGATCATTTGCATAGTGAAATGCCATCTCGCGCCCTTGCAACATTCCAAATCATTGCACGAAAACAAGAAGCTATTTGAATTAAATGTGCAGTTTGTTCGTATTGTCACAAGATTTTAGACTTATTCTAAAAACTCACGAAGTTTATAATTCATTTAGAACTCTGCTAACTCAGTCTTTAAATATCTATGCTCACTAAAACAAACATTTGCTCAGTGTAAAGTTTTCTTACAAGGAAAACACTGTGTGCAACTGTTGCCGTAACACTGGACATTTTCTGTTTTGCATACGTTCATTTGCGTTGCAGCGCAAACAACCTGAAAATGACACGCAAAATGTCGTCTTTGCCCCCCCCCCCTAGAAAAATTTCTGCGGACCCCATAGTGAGGAGCACGTTGCGACTCGCTTACCACGGCTGTAAAAATCTCACACACACGAGGAAAACACGTCAAGTAAAACGCACCCAAATGGTAGCAACTGCTAGGTTCACGATTCGCGTGTTTGTTACTTTTTCAGATAGCTAAGAATCGAACGCAACGAAACCGTCGCGCGGAAGGGTGTGAGGTTTAAACCAGAACCGACGGTCGCCAGAAAGTTTTCAGTATAGGAAGCTTTACATTTGCGCAGGGACACTTCACATTCTGAAAATTTGATAAAATCTCCACTGATCGTATAGTGTTTCATATTTAAATTTGGAAGGACTGAGCCCACCAATGCTACCCCAGGGCGACGGGACTGATTTAAGCTTCCGTTATGCTGTCATTATTGAAATACCTACAAAAAGTTATAATCATCGAATTAAGTAAGACTGAACAGAGCACAGTAAGCAATTGAAAAGGTTTTGTCCTGGCCTTCTTCATAACAAAATCGTCTAGGCATTCATTAAGAAACAATTAAAGTCACAGCGTTCGACTCACCGAAAACTGTTTGTCAAGCACGCTTGATTACAGAGCTGCACATAATCCGCTGCACTTGTCTCAGCAGTTACTTCACCCGTCTACAAGTTTACTGTCTATTGAAAGAAATCCTTTCTCAGCAGAGTATATATTTCGACTACAAAGTAGGCATCATCAGCTCTTATTCAAATAGAAATAAACTACAAGTTTACAACTCTTATTGCTTAAAAAATAAAAGGCTCAGTTAAACATAAATCTTAGCAGCCACGCAGCTTCCTGCTTCAAGGTTTACGTCGCTGAAAAGGCTTCATGCGGCACCAAGATATTCCTCCGCGTAGACCACATCACATAGTTCAAGCGTCTGTCACGGAAAAATACGATTATGACGCGCCAATGGATCATTGCTAGGAACATGGCGGAGCGCAGAGAACAGAAAATTATACAAGTATCATAGGCAGTGTTTTTTAAGGTGTTTTGTGAGACCAAAACGGTCTCTCAAATTCCTCCAACGGTCTCTCAAAATATAACCAACTTTTGTAACAAAATATAACCAACTTTTACACACTTAGATGAAATATTTGCGGTCTCCTAAAATTTCCTTGCGGTCACCAAAGCGAAACCTTAAAAAAAACCCTGATCATAGGTAACTTCGTATCAAGATCGGCTTGAAACAAATTCATTGCAGCTTTTCGAGCACCCAGAAAATTCAGAATGATTTTCTATCATTTCTGTTATTATTTTTGAGGTCAACATTGTTGATGAACAAAGACAAACATAATAGGTAACGATTTTTTTGTTTTTTATAAGTTTCCATTGCCCTCAACTGTTTTACTGTCCCCCCTGCCCTAACCCTGATCGGGCGTCCTTAAATATGCATGCTGTGCCAAGAAACTTAGCCAAAACGTTGGTTGCAAGCCTGAATATGACGTCAGGTTGTGACGTCACCAACAGCGTATATCCAGTAACAATGAACACCATACGCCACTGCTCAATACTAGAATTTGGTAGTGGGGCATCCAATCAAGCAGTCGCCGCGGGCATCACCAAACCTCTGCACGACACTGCTGCGGAAGAACCACATTTCTGCTGCTTCGAAGTTTTTCCTGGTCTTTGTTGTTACTTTCCAGGTTTCACAGCCGTACATGAGTACTGGCCACACGAAGCATTTCAAAAGTCTTGTTTTTAATTTTATGGGAAGTTGCCGATCTCTGAGGATGTTTTTCATGCTGTTGAAACTTCTTTATGATAGATTTACGAATCGTCTTATTTCTTATCCACACCTCAACAGACGCAGATGAGCAGAAGATAGAATTTTATAACTCACTGGATGAATTTTACAGCAACTGCAAATCATAGGAAATAAATATTTTAATGGGAGATTTCAATGCCAAAGTAGGTTGTGAGAAACATGGTAAAACTGTTGGACCACAAGCAGTGGTGTAGGAGGCGGGGGTGCAGGGGGTGCAAGCGCACCCCCAAAAGTTTTGATTTGTTAAAAATCCGGGCAAAATCCATGTAAATGTTGGAACAATTCTGAAAATTTGGGCAAAATCCCTGTAAATCCGAACAAAATCCCTAAATATCTTGGCAAAATCCCTGAAAATCTGGGCAAATGGGCGCCCAACAGGGGCGGAGCTAGGGGGGTGCCAGGGGGGGACACTGCCCCCAAAAATTTTGCCTGGACCCCCCAGTGGCCTCCCAAAATTTTCCGCGTGACGTCATGCCACTGCATTGAAATTATTTAAAGCTATAAGACACAGACCATTGACAGCTCCCCTTGTTGCAAAACTGGCCCCTCCAGTGGCCCCCAAAATCAAAATATCTGGCTTCGCCCCTGGCGCTCAACGTTCTTGACTTCAAAAAATGGCGCCCAAGGTTTGCAGAAAAACAAGTGAAGACCATTTTTTGGGGGGCCACACCACACAAACGATCGGCAGAAGTTGCACTATAACTTTTTTGGTAAGTTTGGGAAAATTTGGGCAAATATATTTTGCACCCCCAAGAATTTGCTTGCTCCTACGCCTATGACCACAAGGATTGGGTATGCGCAATGAACGAGGAGAAAGACTTGTTGATTGGTGTGAAGAAAATAAACTAGCAATTATGAACACATGGTTTGCAGCTCACCCCAGAGGACGTTATACATGGGCCAGCCCTGGTGACCGTACAAGAAATCAGATTGACCACATAATGACCAACGAAAGATATCAATCCTCTGCATCTAATGCAAGAGCCTATCCAGGAACCGATATAAACAGTGATCATAATTCAGTAATTGCAAATACCAAAATATATGGTCTCTCTAAAGCACCCAAAACGAAAGCCAAGGTTCTTACTTGATACTCTCAAAATTTCTGACATCAGCGCAGACGTCTCTAAGGCTGTTTTTGAAAATTTTCCAAAACATAAAATTGAAGAAAATTCCCAAATTCAATCGACAGATCTGAAAACGAGTATTATTACAGCTGCAAACAATATTATACCAAAGGAATCCAAGAAGATTAAACAACCACATTGGGTAACTGATGAAATTAAAAGGCTTTCGTACAAGAGCAGACAGTTTAAGTCAGACCAAGAAAAGTACAAAAGAATTGATAAGGAAATCCAAAAGCAGTCTAAATGTGCTAAGGAGCAATGGCTGGAAGAAAAATGCCAGGAAACTGAAAGATTCAAAGACATCAACATTAAAGAAATGTTAAAGAAAATTTGCGAAATAGCCAGAAAAGGACCCCACCAGCGTCCAGAGGCATCCGATCATCAAGCTGCCGTATCTTGCGGGAACCTGAAGATATAGCAAAACGTTGGGAGGAATGCTTAGCTTCTTTATTCCACAACGACAGAGAAGAAGATGATGATAAGACAGTCTCGTACGAATCTGGCCCTTTAATATTGAAAGAAGAAGCTCAATGGGCATTACAACATTGCAAAACCGGGAAAGCGGCAGATCAGGATGAGGTGGTTGTTGAGATGCTAATTGATTCACGAGAGGATGGTTTGGATGTGTTATGGGGCCTTTTGAAAAATATACACACGCAAATAAACGGGTCTAAAAGCGGTCAAAAAAACGAACATTGTCCGCTGTATTTTTTCAACGCAATATTAGTCCGGTTGCCAAACCCCAGATTTTTGGAGAACCTTGCAATACCGTCCGTACAAAGTTTTTTTGCTGTTTCTATACCTCCGAGGTGTGCTATTTAAGAATCTGAATGATGCCACTCTGTCATCCTTGGGCAGTCCTAAGGCCACCATAACGGAAAATTCTTCTTTCGTCAATATCTCAGTCACTATGCATGATATCAAAACAATTTTGGTGTTTATCCCCATGTTTTGAGGGGTAAAGAATAAAATTAAGCAATTTCAGTAAAGATCCCACCTTTCTTTTTTGATGAATACGCATATTGAGACCGTCAGTACAAACAATCTCGTTTTCGTCCATATCTCAGTACTGTATTTAATCGGTTGTTAGCCGCCCTTGATTATAAGCCGCATGAATGGTGTTAAAAAATTAATATAAGCCGCACTTGAACATAGATCCCCTGAGATACATTCAAAAATAAAAGATTGATGAAGTTGCTTCTTTGGTTTCAGCATAGTGGGAAAATCTGGCTTCAGACGGCATCTACCTCAGATTGAGGAAGCACGCCCGCTAAAGATAGACCAACCCGCAGTGCAGTAATACTTAGCCAACCATAGGCGTAACCAGGAGGGACAAGGGGTACATGCCCCCTCCAATTTTTGTTTGGGAGACGCCGTCTCCCAAACAAAATGCTATTGCTCGCTTAAAGTCAAACTATTTGCCCCCAAAACATTTTGGGCTGGCTACGCCACTGTAGCCAACTGACATTCACGTGGCCGTCTTACGTAACGTCATTGTTTCGGGATATGTTATATTCTACGAAATCAACATATTTTTCGTAAAAATGTTATTTCTTTACTATTGATAATCTTTGCGGGCGGGATTTGGTCCACGGTTCGTAGTTTGGAGACTCCTGTGCTAAAACAGCACAAACTCATCCGTATCGTTTATACGCAAACACACGCGGTTCACGCAGCAAACATGTAGAATGAAGGAATACCGCACCAAATCAATAACAGTTCTGTTGCTGCCAATTAGTTAAGCACTGTGAAAAGCCAGGAAAAGATGGAAGTCATAATATTTAATAATTTTTTTGAAAACCGTCTTATAACATGCAAAGATAGGATTTCTCAAGTTCAACATAAAAAGGTTTCCTGAATAGAATAATGTGGAAGGATATTTTTTAACTGACCATCACGCTAGAGCGCCTTCCACTTCTGCAAATAAATCAATGTCAACTTCTCCTGTTGCGACAACCATTATTTTGTCATCTGTTAATGCGCCTGATGACGAGTAAGCGTGAATAGGCGTGAATCGTAGGTTGAACTGCAGCCTAAATTCAAATTTAGTTGTAACTTATTCGGCGGAAATATTTTGACTTACTTCAGAAAAGGATTCAGCGTTGCCAATAGAAAAGGTTTGCATCTTATTATCTCACTGGATGAAAAAATTCGATCGACAAATTTCAACCATCATTCTACTCTTGCACATAAATGCGCAGCACTGAACACGCTGCTACATCGAGCCGACAAACTCTGTGACCAAGAAAGTGAACAAAAGAAAGAGATCGACCTCGTCAGATCAACTCTTAAACAAAACGGTTACCCGGACAGACTGCTCTATAGAAAGAAATCTGCAAACGCAACAAAGAACCAAGAACATGAAACAAGAGGGTTAGCCATATTACCTTATCTCCCGGGACTTACGGACAAAATCAAACGATGCTTGACAACCCGCAAAATACAAGTCGCATCAAAACCGGTGAGAAAGCTGGGCAACCTTCTAACTACCATCAAAGACCCCGTGGATATAAAGTCTCGACAAGGCGTTGTTTATTCCATTCCATGCCGTGACTGCAATAAACGACACATTGGAGAAACCAAAAAAAGCCTGGAAACCCGTCAGAAAGAACATAAAGCGGACATAAAAAACAAACGATTCGACAAAAGTGCCTTAACGCAACACACATTTGATCTAAATCATAGAATGGATTGGGATAACTCAAAAGTCTTGGAATTTGAATCCAACTATTGCACATGCCGATTTATGGAATCCTTTCACAAAAATAGCGACAAAGGCACAATGAATGCAAAACGATCGGACTTATTTCCTGGCATCTACCGGTTTATGTTACATTAGTCTACATTATGATTTTCGAAATTTCCTTCGTTCTATCCACTACTTGGTTCATCATTCTGTTGTTTCTACTGTCTTATCTTTTAATCAACGTTCCCCGCCTCCCGATTTCTTATCAGCACGGCGCCACCTGGTGCGCACACATTTCATAACATCCGTGCTTGCATCTCACGGCATTTCGTTTTTAGCCTGATGAAGACAGTTGTATCAACTGTCGACACGTTGGCAAGTTTTAACGTGTTTTTATGTTTTTAGCGCCAGTAGAGCCTGATTAAAGTTTGTTTAAATTTCAACCATTTTAACCATAAAGAAAGTAGACAATTTCGAACTCTGCTTAACAATGCGTAAGAAAGTAAGGAAGGTACTAGAGATGGCACGGTCCAAAATTTTTTAGGCCCGGACCGCCCATAGACCGCAACATTCAACCCATTAGCCGCCCTTGGACCGACGACATTTATTCTTTTCCAAACCGGCACGCCCATGGCCCGCTAAACTATTGGCAGTATTGTATATTTTGTCTCCTGAGGCAAAACATCTGCTGAGACTATTTTGCCTTTTGTGGAACATGATTGGTTGAAGTGGACGTGTCATGTGACAAGCACAATAAACAAAGTTACTTGCTTGGATTAGTGTGTAAGCCTAAAACCCAAAACCTAAACTTAAAACCCTAAACCTAAAACCCTAAACCTAAAACCCTAAACCTAAAACCCTAAACCTAAAACCCTAAACCTAAAACCCTAAACCTAAAACCCTAAACCTAAAACCCTAAACCTAAAACCCTAAACCT
>Ga0210059_1001987_pt1 | contig 31580 bp, 18 predicted proteins | sample Ectturendosymbi2_FD_188042 | JGI IMG/M metagenome (GOLD analysis project Ga0210059, IMG submission 188042) | Ecteinascidia turbinata endosymbiont from Florida, USA - Sample 2 (SPAdes) (version 2) | ecosystem: Host-associated > Tunicates > Ascidians > Unclassified | place: Key West, Florida... | reverse complement strand
ATCAAGGGGTACGAAGATCCTTGGGTCACAGAGCAGCTTATATATCTCTTATAGAGCAATATATATCTCAAAATTTTTTGGGGGGTACTAAGAATGCTCTGACCTGACAAAGGGGAACGAGCAGCAAAAAAGGTTGGGAACCCCTGGACTAGAGAAAGATGTGTTGCTTGTCTTCTAATGTGCGAGATAGGATGCTGGTGACTATTACGATTTCAGAGGTCGAATACGTTTTATTGTTGTACTGCTAGTCAATAAAATCTAAGTGACCCGAATGACGCTTTACTGTCCATGTTACCCGATAAGTTCATGTGTCGAAAATATTACACACACAGTGATTTTACACTTAAACCAAAATTTATTTACAACCAATCTTTTATGAAGATGCAGTTGTCTATGCACCATGACTCCTTTTTTAATCACCAGAAATTGAATTGCACCAAAAAACGAACGTGCAACACTCGTCAAATATGACGTTTCTACGACATGTCATCCGATACCAGCAAAAAAGAAATATCATCGTTCCGTGAGTTGCTGTGCTACATACTGTTGTTGGCGTTGAACGTTACAAAGTAACTGTACGTAATACAGTACTCGTGATTAGACAAGACAGTACCCCTATGCGGAAGTGCCTCTTGCCACGCTACGCATTTATTTACCTTGCAGAACATGGCTTACTTCGTAAGAACGAACTTTTACAGAATATTGCATCGTAGCATTTGGCACAAAATTTAATCTGTTTGTCAGATGGTTATTTTGCAAAACTATAAAAAATAAAAGCGTATTTGTGATATGCAATTCCTATAGTAATTCTTTACATTCAAGCTTGCAAACATACAGAACGTGATTGGTTTGTTTTTAATGGTATAACGACATTAACAAACGACGCTTGCATAAGGACAAAAAATCTTATATTGTATAGTTTTATCGCTTGTGAGCAAAAGTGAGAACAGTTAAGTGAGATTGCAAATCAAAATTTTCGATCAGAATACTTTGGAATATTTCTAGGCTTTCTCCAACAGGATAATAAATTAAACTTTCCGAGAGGATTCAGATGCGATCTAGAGGCTGCGTGTAAAGTCATCCACAGATCGGAGGTCGTTGCGCTGTGATGATAGAGCCAACAAATCAAGCGTTTTAAGTATTAAGTGGTCTTGAAGAGATTTTTGTACGACTACTGATGCTGAAAATGAAATCTCACGCTAAGTGAAGCAACGTGCGATGAATCAAGTCTACCAATAATCCTGTCTAGACAAAAAGTTCGTCGCATCCTTTGCGCCATGTTGAAGTTGTTTTGCTAAATTAACCGGAAAAGCTCATCATACATCGAAGTCACGTGATTCAGTAGCGAGACTTTCAACCAGGCATATACCAGCTGGCCTAGCAGTAGCCGCCCACGGGTAAGGAAAAGTTATTTTTAACACAAATAACCTTGACTGGATACGAAAGCATTTTTGTTTTTTGAACGCGGTCATTGGCTTATCTATCAGTCCAATCAATGACGAAATCTGAAGCGGTTATCAGTGTTAAAGCTGAACACAAGGCAATAGATTGTCCAATATGCAAAACGTATTTAGAAGCGACGGGTTATTTTTCTTTCATGTCTAGCGGCAATTCCTGGAGCTGACTGTAAAGACGTCAGAAAAAAATGATTAAGCTGAAAGTACTAATAAGTGTGTTTGAATCAAGCGATTAACATTCTGCTACTGCGAGCATTGTCAACCATTGCGTGCCTATTAAACCAAAGCCACTGAACGTGCTCGCTGAAACCTTCATCAAACTTATATATCAACTTTGTTTTTGCTAATGAGATTTAATTAACGTCTTTGAGAAATGTGTGAACTTATCGACCAACCCATTAATGGAAGAAACGCATTAATTTCGATAAACTACGAAATACAAGAACTCATTTCTGTTTGAGCGGTCCCTGCAGATCTGTTGATAACAAAAAAAAATCTCTTGCAACTCTTATTAACTATTGCAAAACATTCCACTGCGAAAATGTGGAAAGCGTTCTGGTGCTTCCCATTGATGCAGCAATACCCATGGCCTTTGTGCAAAGTGAAGTCTAAAGCAATTGTTTCCATGAATTATATTTGTACTAGAATTATATTTGTAGAAACACCGCAGCGGAAATAACCTTAACTAATTTCCAAGCGTTAGTCGATGGCTCTTTAATGGTGAAGAAACTGCAAAAATTACTCAGAAAAATATTGTCAAGTTTGGATGATTAACTTGCCCAATTCATTCGAAAGATAATTACCAACTTAATGAATAAGTCAAGCAAAAATATCTCAGAAACTGAACGTAATATGAAAACAACTATCGTCACACGGAATTGGACCCCTTGTCAAGCTACGTTCTTCAGAGAGGTTGCCAGCAGAACGGAGGTCAGCGCTTATCAGAGTTAACTGCCCTGGTACGATGTTTTGCAAAATGTGATTATTGATTGGCACTGGAAGGATAAGTCGCTTCAAGGACCCTGTGAGGACGACACCGGATTGCATTTTGCATAAAAGAAATGCCATAGGGGTTTCACAAGGCCACGTTGCCGATCATTTTGCATGTTCCACACCAAGTTCAAGGGTAAACTGTGAGGCAGGCCCGCAACCAGTGAGGGACAACTGGGCAATTGTCCCCCATCGAAATTTTCAAAAATATTGAAAAACGGTAACAATCTTTTTGGCCCCGCCGCAAATTTCAGCTGATTGCGGCCCTGCTGTGACGTAACAACCATAACCATTGAAAATGACGATGCTACTTTCAGCAACAAATATGCTTAACTCAGGTCTAGCATGAGTCAAGCAATTGTGGCAGAACTTGAAACAATTTTGCTCAGAACTTGCCGTCATTTTCATCGCGTTGTTTTCACTGTAGGCTCATAGACAGTTCCACACCCAGCCTGTACCCTGTAAGAAACATGTTTTAAACCAACATTTTAAAAAATTCCCAACAACCTGTTTTTTAATTAACTTACCACAGTCCAGAAAGTGCATAAAAATTTACATTTAACACGAAACACTTGATGGATTTAAAATATTTTTGTGTGGCATTCACAATAAAAGAAATGTTGGCCCAACTAAATGCAGAGATCTTTTTATAGAGGTTGGCAAGAGCACATTGGCTGCACAAACGAGTTAAATGTTTTAATTTTTTGTTCCTACGTACGGGGTTGTTGAAGTTGGCCTTCGCATGTTAAATATATTTCCAAACAATGGAAATAATGGTATTCATAAGTTGTAAATTTCTACAAAAACCGTAACCAATCTTTTCCTGTTGCGCAAATTTCAAAGGTATGCTTAACCTCTAACATCTGTAGTTTCAATTTTGATCAAAGATTTCAAACAGTTTTGGGATGAGTTTGTAAGGAGTTGCGCATTCACAACTTTAAATTGAAATCGCTTGTTTAGGATCAAGTTATATGCAATGAGGCAACTACACACTGTGACAAGCAATAGGTGCTTTAACTATATGAGTTCCCAAGATCTAAGGTTTCATCGAGACCATTATAAGAGCTGTATTTTGTACGGTCTCATTAGTTATACGCTTTCCTCCTCTAAAGACTATATAAAATTTCCCTCTCAATAGAATTTATGAAAAAATAATGAAATCTTGCTGATTGGTGCTGAATGTATGTGAAATAAACTGGCAGCAACTATTGTAGTGTACGCGATTTGTGAATTGGATGATTTGCTCAGTGCCTCTAGTGGACACACCGATTGTTTTTACGGTCTTCACTTGTGTTCTTCCGGGCAGTTTCAGTAGAGAATGTTGTATTTCAAGAATTACATCAAATCATCAACTTCTGCAGAGAGTTTTTCAAATCAAAAATAAGTTTTTCATTTTTTTGCAGGTCAGGCTCACACTCCACAATTGCAAACAAGCCCAAACGCATACATAGAGAACGTTTCTTTTTTATATTAATATAAAAAGCTTTTGGATATGCCCATTACGTTAGAGACCTCATTTTAATTTTCTTAATGAGCAGTGAATGTTGAAGTTAAATTCATCACTAGGTTCGGACGGTATAAACTAATTGCGACTGAAATCAAGTTAACAAACTTGGTTTAGAAATGCACAAACACTTGAGTAAGCGCAGCCACCAAAAGGGTGATCGTGAAATTATTCTAAAACCAAAGGTTTTATATTTTAGATCTTCTCTAGCTGAAGTTTGTCAAGTAAGCCCAAAGTCAAACGTGTTCGGAAATGTGATAGCTGCTCATTCAGATTGACCCCGTTCAGTCTACAAATTTGAGATAACTGCAAACGCAATTCGGTTTAGCATTGGCTTGTGGACGTGAAACATGAAACAGTTGATCAAGTTGATAATATTGTATACTGTAGACTTGGTAAAGGGCTGTCAGTAAAAATTGCTTATGTTATTGATAGGCTGCGTCTTGATTTAGCGCAGGATAAACTTCATAAACGACAATTGAAAGGACTGTACAACCAAGACCGATAATATTTTCCTTGTATTGACTGGCAAGCGCAATATAAAGTACAATGACCCACTACCCTTCATGTTGTCCAAACACTTTCCACAAAACTTACGCACGTTCGAAAGGCTGTTGAACGTGATGGTGTTTGATAAAACGTTCAACATATTTGCGATTTCGCAAAAGAAAAGATATTCGTGCAAGAGCTGACGCTGGTCGTAACAGCTGGTAAAAACATGCCATACATTACTATAAAGGTTCGAATTTTGTCCTCATGTTTCTGTTACCACTTTCTTACAAACATCGCATATCAACAAGCAAGCCGATTACCGCTCGTACTATGTCTTAAAGATCTACCAAGTTATTTGAGACGGAAACTATTGCGTACTGGTAATGACGACATACACAAGAGCAGTGTGCTTTCGTTCGATTTCATTGGCAAGAAAACACGTGTTGCCTTCAGGTTTCGGCTGTGGCGCACTCGATTCACGGGACAGCTCAAAGCAAATCGGCCTCTTTAGCACCAATGGTTTGAGGAAAAGCATGTGAACAATGTACCAAATAACGACTGAAGCTCCGAACAAAGGACGCCAAAATGAGCTGAAACCCCAGCGACTGAGCGATTTCTCAAAAGATGCCAAGGAAGTACGCACAAATCCCGTCCAATTTCGGACAATGCAGACCTATACTTTTCCAATAAACATTTTTCACATATGACTTCACGTATCGGAACAAAGACAAAAAAGTGCGCCCACGTTAGGAAATACCAACCTTTTACACAATGCCTAGAAATATCAAATCAAGTTTTCACACTTTTTCAACATTTCTGCGTGCTACGGATGCAGCAAAAGACGAGGTCGAGCGATTGCTTTGTTATATACACTCAACACGAGTTTGTGAAACCTTGTGAAATTTAACTTCTAGCGTAACTTGTAACTATCATTACGAGCGTAACAAATTCATCCAAAACTTTGAAAACTGGTTTGACTGTAGCTAAACTGTATACTTTTGTGAACTGTAACACTGCGCAGTTCAACGCAGTCGGTTATTTTCGACAATATACGCACAAAAAGCCGAATTATGCGGGACACATACACGCATTTAAGGACACAGATTTGTTACTCAGAAACAACAATTTTGACCTGCTGTAAAGCAGTAGTCAGTTTGACCCAAATCATTAATTTATCGTAGAAGATATATTGTAGAAGGGGTATTTCCGGGTATAGAAAATATTTTCGATTGGGGCTTATCTTCGGTTTCTTATTTATGTGTAAGCGCTGCGCGCTTTACAATCCTGGAACGCAGTATTCTAGCTCCAGTAGAGTGAACCATTATTTCGTCGTAAATAGAAACGCACTAAAGTGTAAGCATCCACTTCTTCTTTTGGGCACTGCTTAGCAAATGTGTCAACAGCATCTGTCCACATCTCAGCATTACATGTTGTGGCCAACTACAAGCGTAAAATGCAAAATACTCTCACTTACGGAGCGAATTTGCTTGTGACGTCTGGGCATTTTTAGTTGAAGCAACAGATCCTATTTGTGATTTCGAAAAGCAAGACCTTTAACACCACAACTTATTGCGTATATTTTGCTGGTTACTAAATGTGTTTGGGCAGAGGGGTGATGCAGAGTAATTTTGCGTGGTCCTGCTCTGTGGTGTTTTTCGGGTTGATTGAAATTCTCCGTAAACTCGAAAAACACCCCTTTAGTTGAAAAACATGGCTCTTCACCAGGCAAGCCTTAGGTCACAAGCAAAAACATTTTACAAACCATGTCGCGAACGGATGCTTTCTTGTGATAAAAACCGGACTCACTGCTTTTTGGGATTGGCAGCTTTTGTGAATTACAGTGAAAAATGTTTGTTCACTTCAGCGCTAAATTTAGCATAAATATTCTGCAGTTAAATTGTTAGTCAAATTTTATCTGCTTTGTATGTAACAAGGGAAATGCTTAAAAAGATGTTTATCAAACTCAGCTTATCAATCACGTGGTCGAGAAACGTTTCCATGCACTGTGTTCTACTCTACAGATACAGAGTTGGATGATTTTCCCGAGTTGTTCAGTTGTAGAGTTTCATTTCACTGCTTAGGACAAACCATGCTATGGGCAAAATCACATGTTCCGCACAAAATATACGCTTGGCTGGCGTGGCAAGTTCTTCCCGTGGCTTTCAGAGGAGCCAGGAGTATTGGCAAAGATCGTGTTGTTATGGATAATTGTGTTGACTGTAGTTGCATAAGTTTGGCGCGTGATAAACGTGTATTGCTTTAAAAATATCATCCGTCATTTGACCATACAGATCACGCAGCATGACTAACAATGTATTTGTGCTGGGCTGTACAAGGCTTAATCTAAACGACTTCCTCATCTATGCGGCTTCCACTAAATAAATTTTCTTTCTAGTTTCAATAACTTTAACATGACGCCGCAAATCCGAGGAATCGAAATTCGAAAAGGTGGGCCCAAAGCTTTACAGTCTTTGCGACTCAGAACACGAAGTGGATCGCTGATCTCCAAACCACACAAACGTCAACATAGAACTTACAGGTGCTTCCTGCAGAAGCGTTGCAAAAACCAACATCTTGATGGAGCGGGTGACATTCTCTTCACTCACCACCCCCCAAAGCTGACAAACTCTGGCAGAGTAAAACAAAGATGAATGATTTCATTCCCTGTGATCTTCTCCCGGGTATTTCATTTTTGGTTGACGCCGGAGTCCTCTAAGAAACATCTGTGTTTTGGGGATTTGTTTAAGTTACCAAACAAAGCGTTGCGGGTTAGGACGTCACAGCACAAAAAATGAAAATCACACCATTCGATACTATGCGTTGAGCGCGACAGTACGGACATATCGAACCGCGCTTTCCGACGTCTTGTGGTGACGCGCGAAAATTGATGTGACATCATAATATCGCTCGCGGTTAGACTGAGCTGCGCCCGAGAAACCTCGCTTCTTTTGCCTGGTTTCACGTATAAAAGTAATGGCGAAGCAACATTTTGCTCAGTCTGTAAGTTTCATGTCCGGGTGAGGCTGCAACTCGGCGCAGGTAGTATCGGCGACCGAGGAAATCTTGCTGAGTTGAAGCAAGCTTTGTATTGCTTTGGCGATGTTTTGAGAAGATTTAAAAGCATGTTTTTGTGGGAAACTTTGGAAGCAAAAACGTATAAGCATCAGTTGTGAGCAAATGTACTGTAGTTTCAAAGTCGATGGAAGTTACAAAAACCAGCTGCTGAACTGTTGTCGTGGAGGGTTTGCAATTGCAGCAAAGTTCTTTGCAGAAAACGTAGACCTACTACTACTTGTTTTTGCTGAGCATGTCTGTACTCTGCGAGAAGTTTGTTGTTATACAAACTGTTCGAGCTAATGCTCGTCACTGGTGTTTTGTCATTTGCGCAACGTTTGGAAGTGTGGTTTCGTTGAATTGGCTTTTCACCAATTTTGGTAAATGTTGGGCACTTCGTCTGGGTAATGCATTGGTGAAAGCAGAACCTCTTTAATATATAGACAAATGAGAAAGACAGGTATGAAACTAGACGTGAACGAAAACACGTTTTAACAATCCAATCCATTCCGACAGTGCAAATGTTCGACAACTTAATCCTCCAATTTTAGCGCGTGAGTACTACATCATTCTTAAGACTTAGAATGATCAAAATTTGCAAAGCTATGCAAAGCCTTTTAATTATTTCTACCATAAAGATCAGCGCGTTTTTTGCAGTTATTTTGATAAAGGTATCAAACCGTCTTGTCTACTTTCAGTGTTTTACAAAAAATAGAAACAAACAACAAGCTTCCCTTGAATCTTCTTTTCTATGAAATGGCCAAACAAGATTTTAAGCTGCACAAAAAAAACAACCCAAAAACCACAGCGTTAAATGAGAAAACGCATTAGTTATCTCGTTGTTGTTTCGCACACGACTTTGCAAGACTGCTGAGTTTCGCTCGGTTCTACAGTTTAAGCTGAGTCCAAAAACAATTTTCGGGGAAGAATATATTCGTCGGCAAAGCCTTATTGAACATAGTGAAGTTTCAGGCGAATCGATGTGATTACATGCGACTTGCACGTAAGGGCTATACTCTTTTGGTTGAACAACGCAACCATGTGTGCATATCGGCGGTAAACAAGAAGTTCCGTCAATGATTAGATTACTCGGTGCTTTCCAACAATTTACATTACACCGTTCACTGCATCAGAAGGTATGCCTAAGAAGTGCAGATAAAGATGAATCATTGGCAAATAGTGGTGAAAAATGCTTCACGCTGAAGTCAGTAGGTAAACTGTGATTATTTGGACAAGGTGCTTTGCATGCACGTTCAACAGGTTTCGATGCTCCTTTTTGAAAAAGCTTTTTAACACTTTTAGATATCAGCAATAGATGATAAATAACCCACAGGTGTACATCTGTACAACCCAAAGTATTCCAACCTCTTTGGCTTTCTTCCAAAAATTGTAGATAAATTTGCCATCTAAAACTTCAAGCAAAAAAATCCCTCAAAACAGAATTAACGTAGAAAAAAGAATAGGAGTCCCCAACAAAATGACAAACTATTGATTTTTCGAGTTTTTTCACAGGTTAATCGGTGAAGTAGGCTTACAGAGTCTAATTTTTCTGACTTCAGAGACATCATCCACATGCATTAAGTACCGTTGGTGTTTGTGTGTGAACGTTTTAAATGCTTTAAATGTTTATTTTTTGCTCATCTCACCAACAGCGCGATTCTTCTCGTTCATTGCTGCAAAGCTTTATCGCGCTTAAAATGTTAGTTATGTCGTAAACTATTTAATAACACATGTCTATATCGGTGAAGTTGAATGTTTTGTTACCAAAAGATAGTTTTCTTTGGCGCCACCAAGCAACGTAAATCTCGACCCGGTTATATCATGTTGTTTTTTAATGCAATAAACCTTATCTTTGTAAACACCTGGGACTTGTCCCAATTCTATAGCAGCATTGAGGAAATCGGCAAACTTCTGGAACTCCCAGGCATCATGGTATAGCAAAACATGACATCAGCAAATAACAGGAAGATCGTGTGGCATGTCATTCTTTAACATATGTGAACGTTTATGGCCAAAGTCACATGCATCGGTGATTTTATAATATCTTGCAAGTGAACGAACTAGCAACTTAATCACGTTAAATGAGAATACTTTAGTCTGCAGTGCTGTTACACTTCCAAAACGATATTTGGACTTTCACTGTGACAAGCAGTTTTTCAAAAGTTGCAAAAGGTCATAGACTAGTACAAAAGCTTTTGGGTCCTTGTGTTTGCAGTATCAACTGATTAGCAAAAAATGTGTAATTCAATAATTTCACCATGGTAAGCACAGAAAGATTTCAGGTCATATAGGGCATTTTGTTTTGTGAAAAAAATCCATGGGAAATTAATCCTTGTAGAATTAACGCAATGAAATAATGTTATTTGCTTTCAGACACATTTTATTGTTAATGTTTTATTAATTGTTTTGAATGACTGCTCTGACGAGAGTATAAGAAAAATCTGACGTATCCAAAGTCTCAAACAATCATAATGACAGGTGAGAAGCAGTGTGTTATTTCAGTTATTTCATTTATTTCTTTTCATTCATTCTTTATCGCTGTGATAATATTGCGACACACTGCGTGTTTGCTGCTTTCAGTTCTTCAAAAAGACTTGGTAATTACTGCGTAGAAACGAATCATCGCAGAAAGCATCTTCCATTTTACAGCAACTGCCAATAAAGCAATTTGTTACTAACTTTTACATTTTGGCACACCACATTTGTGAAACAGTACAAAACTAAAATAAAGATAGAAATAAAATGAAAAGTAAGATGCTAAGCATAATTGAATAAGCAAATAACAGTGAGACACAGAACTCGAGTATAATCAAATATTACCGGCTACGTTCTGGTGCGAAAGCTGAGCCGCTGTCTTTTGCTTTAAAAAAATAAATTTGAATAATAATTGCTGACAGAGGTGATAATTTCCATGGGCACTGAATATGAGATTGTTCCATCCTGTACTTCATATCAAGATGAGTGCCTGTGAATAAGCCCGGTTTGATATGGACTTGCGTGTGTCGGGAAATTCTTAAATGTAACGTGAACTGAATGTTCAGGAGCTAAAATATTTACGAGACTGATGTCAATCACTTTTGCTGAGTGAAGTGGGAAACATTCTAGCAATGATATAACTTAAGACTCATCAAATTTTAATAATGCTTCAGAACGTCTTTCAGCTGACATAAGCCGGAAAATGATAGCAAAAAGTTGAAAGAGGCTACAAGAACATATCAGCTTACTGACAGCCGCTCATTCGTGACTTTGTGCAGCGCTTTAGTGATCAATTCTCAACATGTGAAGCATCCACAGAGGTTGCTCAACATTCGCAGGGTGGAAGCGAAATGCTTCGGGTGATATCACATAATTTATTTGTTTTTATCTGAACCAGCACGTGCCATTGAAGTGCATTCATCTTCCAGGAAACGTTTAAATAAAACTCTGAAATCATCTTGGTTGCGACTTGACGTCACAAAGGTGACGAATCGTTCACGCCAAAATAAATCTCTAAACGCTATTCACGACTGATTCCTTTGAACTAGTATAATCTTTCCCAAACATTTTTACGTGAACAAAATGGATTTTGAATATAAGTGGTGTGACCGACTGAGAGAGCGCCAGTATCGTCAAAGTTGGGTCATGTTTCATTGTGCTTGTAGCTTACCTGCATAATCTTGGTCAAGATCGGGTTCAAACCAGGCTTATTAAAGAATGTTGACAATGTCGTCGTTTTGATGATAATTTTCACAACATAAAAGAACGGGTGCAAATCGAAGTTTATTAATGTGATGTGAACAAAAACTTTTTCTTTCGTCGAATCCAAATACAGAGATCCTATCCTTTAAAACAGTAGTTTTCAACATTTTTTGTACCGCGACCCATTACATTAAACCACCATAACCCAACGACCCCCATCTAATCCTCGAATAAAGCAAATGTAATACAGCTGTGTACATAAAATATCTACTCGCGACCCCTCCAAAAATGGTTCACGACTCCTCTGGGGTCGCGACCCCAGGTTGAAAACCACTGCTTTAAAACGTGCATTCGCCCTAGAAACTTGTGTTAAGGTTGAAGTAGCATATGACATTTATAACAGAAAATGTAAACTTGTTTGGGTGGTAAACTTGGAGTTTTTAAAGCTTAAATTTTAGCATGGTGAAGTTAGTGCTAACAAATTAAGGGCTCGGGTTAATTCGTCTGGAGAGTGCTTGGCGCTTTGCTCTGAAACGTGCAAGAGCTTTTGCTGCCGAGGTGCGCGAACTAAAGCTGCCAATAGCTCTTGTTTCTGCTTGAATAGCCTGCAGTTCATAAAAGATGATGTTTTTTATTGTGTTGCAGCTTTTACATGCCGTCGGGCCACAAATCACGCAGCAGTCGGCTTAGTTTCACTGCATTCCTCAGTGATGTGTAACGTTGCCAAGGTGGCGCTTGTGCTGGTTACATTCTACGGTTGGCTGCGCGGCTGATGGCTGTGATTATTCATAAGGAACGGCGATCGCTAAAAACCAAATAATCGTCACGCAGCAGTCAGAGTTTCAGTAAATTCATGCCACGAAGATGTCTGCGCTAAAGTGACCTTTGAACTCCTGGTCTGATCCTGACACTTGCCCACTACGTAATTTAGTGGCTTGCAGTGGATGAGCAGCGTGATTGTTATTTCGCTATGAAAAACAACTCCAAAAAAGCGAATTAAATAACGAACAGGGACTCAGGGTAAAGCGGGAAACGAGGAGATCAGATTCAGCTTAGAGTCCATGACGCGATGTAGACAAGCCTCGAAAGGCTCATGATGATACAGTGAAACCGAAAAAACTTTGACAACGTTTCGGAAAAGGCCTTCGTCTGCGGTCAAAACTGAGCTGTCGATCGACGCTTACTCGTTTGTCGATTATTCCTTTTCGTTGTGGAAAAACATGCGTAGAAATACGCCTTGTATACAAAAACACGTGCACAAAAAATGTGCACTGTAGTGTCGACGCAGTGCAACACGCAAATAAGCAACATCAAAATTATGACTTGTCACCATTGTATTGACGACATTGCCGGTTTCGGAGCGATAACATCGCAGACAGGTATTGATGCGCAATCAACGAAACGTCGCGTGTTCGCCATAAGGAAGATACTGCTGGCCAGGATGGAAAAGACCTGGATGCCTGTGTGATAAGACAGACAAACAAAATGCGTCACAAGCGCCAGCATCAGCATTCGCAGGGAATGAAACAACCTTTGCCGAAGATAAAATTTTTGTATCAGGAAGAGTAACTGTAATTATACGAGGCGAGGACTGTGGCCTCTGACGATAACAAGTCATCTCGAGCTTCTCTGTCTGGACAGTAAATGTAATTGGGAGTCTAGTGATTTATCAGACAGCTCATCTTAAAGATCATGCGGCAAAAAATATCTTGAAGATTTTGCGGGAAAAGCCCAAAGTTTTCCTCTTGGTCATCTTCTGCCCCAGTATTTTTGACTGTTCAGAACGATTCTGAAATTACAATCACGACGAAATGATCGGCTAGCAGCACTCACTGCGGCGTTTATCGAGATTTGTTGATTTTTCCTTGAGATTAATAAGTTTTTACATTACACCAAGTTGAAATCACCTTTTCGATAAAGAACCCTTCATTATGATTAACTGTTCGTTCTTTTCATTGCAACATGATGCAGTGTGGTAGACGAAAGCCGTATGTTGAGATAATTTGGAGAAGTGTGTTGCAACTGAAACTTTAAATTCAAACCTGAGTTGAGCCATGCATTTGACACTGCGAAACTGTCAAGCATTTTCACGAACTTTGACCGATATAAACTTGTGATGTCATCCTTGCGCAAAAAAACTTCGCAATGAGGATATTTTCTTAACCACTATTCCGAAGATGAACTTTCGCACGAGAGCGTATGGCTGGTAAATATCACCACATCAACTCTACTTCATTTTTGTCCAGGTTTTTTCCTACAACTTATGTTCCTTGCGCTGATCAGCATCGCTTCTGCCGCGAAGTGTCGATCGGATCACGACTGCTCGTTCGGCGGGACGTGCGTCGCCGGTAGTTGCAGATGCCGGCACTCCTGTCGTGACAAAGGTAATTTGCTGTCAAAACTGCCGACAGCTCTTGTGATGCGCGTCAGCATTGCCATTGCTGCAGTCTAATCATTGACAACAGGGTAGAGCTTTTTACGCTTTTGTTACCTGTCAAGAACTAGACAGACCATTGACTTGGTCGATGGCGATTACTTTCGCAAAGTGCCCAAACGAAAAGAAAGCAAATTTTGCTCGCAACAAGCTGAAAGATTTGACGACGTTTACCTTTCTGAAGAATGCGCTCTGCCAACGTGCATGCAAAATATGACTTCGATCGCGGGTTTCATTTTTGCAGCAAGCGACCTCAAGAAGGAAAATCGGTTGGGCGACACGCTTGTCACTAAGCAGAAACGAGAAAGCTAAACTTTTCTATTGTTTCAGGGATCCTGATCCTTTGCGGGGAAGATGGAAAATACTACATGAATTACTGCTTCCTCATGGCAAGGATGTGCGAAATAAATACGGATATCCGGGTTCAGCAAGTCGGGTACCACAAGCGATGTAGGTCACACCCGCTGTCGAAGTTTGTTGCCACTACAGAACGTAAGTAACAGCAGCGAAGTGATTTCTGCCGCGCACTTTCGGAATTTCTTTAACAGTAGTCCGTTGGCAAACGTCGATAAACGAAACGACAGCGGTTGAAATTTCGTTGAGATAAAGGCGCTTTGCAGGAAACTAGTTGGAAAATTCTTTATTTTGTAACTGACGATACCATGCATCTTTTATCTCCACAGGCACAGGACTCACGGGATGTCCAGTCAGCAAAAGATACTGCCAAAATTTCGGAGTCTGTGCAAGAGGCAGATCGGGAGAAGCAGTTTGCCTGTAAGTTGCTGGAATGTGTTTATTCTTTCTTTGTGAGTAACTTGCGATGGTCAAATTGGTTTGAAGCTTCTTTCCACCGTGACCGGAGGAATACCGTCAAATCTTGATTAAACGAAAACGTTAGCGCAAAATTTTGATTTTCCCTCAGTTTCAGTAATGCAAATAAGTCAAAGTTAAAGTTCCTTATAGTAAAATATAACCCTACACATTAAAAGCAAATTGACATTTCTCAAGCTTGTAATGGCGTAATACGGCAGGGTAATTGGAAAAACAAGTGAATCAATTGTTTTCAAATCATTTATTTTTTGGCAGATGTACGCCTGACTTTGAAGGTCAGCGATGCCAATTTAGAAAAGCTCCTTTAGATGACGTCACGTATCGACTTCAAGCGCTGACCCTTGACATTCCTTCTGGAAACGATTTTCTGAACCATGAAAATGTACTGGTGGTCATTTTAGTCTTCTGCATTTTTTCTGCTCTTCTTTCTGCGGCAGTGACCTCGGCTGTTTGCCACAGGTAAGAAATTTTTTCTTGCATTTCAGTGTTTTAATGTAAAGGGAAAATCTCTACAAGGACGATAAGAGCAAGCATTTTAATGGCAGTCATGCGTCATTATCCTTAATTTGATCTCTTTGTAGAGTTGTATGTTTTTTTCATACAATTTAGTTATAGTTACGGTGGGACGTACTTGAAAATCAACATAAACCTCGACGTGGCGAATCTAAAGAGGCAATTTTTGGATTATGTCACCAACTGCAGCCCATAATCATGATTCCGTGATATGGCAAGACTTCGAAATGGCTAACCTAATGTTGGTTACGAAACAAACTAAGAACGCTTTAGTATGGATTTGAAAGATGCAGAAGTCCCGCATCAGTCGCGTCTCATGTAGTGGTAACAAATAAGGCGGTCATCCTCGTTACCGACTACTAATAGGTATTTATAAGTTAGTGATGACGTTGACAAAATGAAAAATTAATGAAAAACACTTTGAAAAATCTTGTTGTGTTTCTGTGCTGCAGAAATATTTTGTACCATTTACTTTGGGTTTAGTGCAAACTGCTGCAAAATCAAACACCGTGATGTGTCAACTTATTTCAAATTTCATTTTTTCTCTGCAGGTTCCGTATCCGACAGATTAGAAGAACGGTGACAAATGCTGGTATGCCTCTCGAAGCTCCTCAAAGAAAAACCGTACCGACCACACCCATAAAATTGCCACCAAGCAACTCACCAGTCGCAACTACCATTGTTTTGTCGGACGCTTAGCATATTGTTTTATACATTCGCATTCCATACGTACAAATTGTCTTTGCTGATTTGTGGCTGTCTGTGGTTGACGACCAGCTAGCAGTCATAGATTGCATTTTTTACTGAGCGCTTACACGCAGTTGTGCTGGTTTCCATTTATTTTGCATCTTATTTAGTGCTTTGCACTTTCCCAGTGTTTGCCGAAATGGCTGCGATAAAAAAGAATGTTATCACTGTGAGCCTTTTCATTTAACGGTTTGCTTTCTATGCACTTATTTAACTGGGGATAATTTATTTATTTTGTTGTTTCATTTCCATTTCCCTTTTGCTTGTCGTTGTCTTTTTCTGTTACTCTACTGTTATGTTCATATGAATTTGCCAACGCTAAGAAAAAACTGCAAGCTTTATATCAACTTCGGCTTCCTTGCGATTGTGAAGTAAATTTCTATCTATCCAGTTCCAGAACCGTCGCCATAAAGTTTTCAATAGGGGGATTTGCGTTTCTGCGGAGGGACTTTGCATTTGTGCGGGGGGGCTTGACATTCTAAAAATTGACAAAAACTACACTGATTGATAGTGTTTCATGTTTCAATTTGGGGGGCTTGGAGCTTTGTTTAGGGGGTTAAGCCCACCAAAGCCCCCCATGGCTACGGGACTGTCCAGTTCCTCAACATAAAGTAGATACAGTTATTGCTTTTAATTGTTATTGATTCTTTAGATAAAAATGTAAAAGTGATGTTACAAAAGCGTCAATATTATTATAAAGAGCGGCAAGTCTCTCTAAAACTTCTCAAAACATTTGTTTTTCTATTGCCTTTTATTTTGTTTTTCTTACATCACAGTAATGTTGATTTCTGTGAGTCGTGCTTCGCAATCATTAATTGAACACGTTAAAAAATATATGGGCTTCAGATGATATTAGAGAAACCACTTTTTTATGTTCTTCATTCTTCTCGACCCATGACGAAAAACACTTATGCTTTTCGCAATTACTTTATAATTCCAACTATTGGAAACCAAGGAAATGTTGAATTTTAACATTTTTTTGAACTGATTTCTTTCGTATATCGTGACTGCAGAAATTACTGTGAGATATGCATTATACTGACTGATTTCACTTGCTTGTACGAAAAACATGAAAAATGATTTGATGCAATTGTATTTTGCACTGCATTTACTGTAGCCCATGTAAGATCAGGAAAAACTAGCGAGAAGTTTCATAAAATCACTATACCTCTTACATCTACTATTGTGTAGAACTTCTCAATGCTTTGCAACAAAGAAAAGAATACATTCAAAAAGGAATCAGTTTGCAAGCAAATGTATAAAATGAAGAATGCCTTGAAGAAATGTTTCCCAACTAAGGGAGCTATGAGTTGGGAGATGTGGCGGTTTTTAAATGAGTAACGCACAAATGATTGGCCTGTGTTTAAAAAGCATTTGCACAACTAACGGTATTTTTAAAACAAAGAATAGAAAAAAGATGTTACTACAGTACAAGTTTATGACGTTATGGTTGAATACAACAATTAATTCCTCTGCTCTATCTGGACTCCTCCATTTAATCAAGCACCTTTTAAATCTTTAATAAAATTTTCCGCGTTCTCTCAATGGGGAGTCGGGTCGCGCTTCGAACCTCGTGTATAAATTCGATAAACAAATTGCGAGGTGCAACAATTCTCAGATAAAGATCCTTAATTTGTTTGAATTCCCATACGTACGAGCTGCTTAGACATCAAAAGCGAAACTGCAAATGACGAATTAGACGAACAAAACGCTTCTTAAGGATAGAAAAAGGTGACGAATTAAGCAAATTGACGAATTAGACGGTGGCGAATTAGACGAACAGAAATTTACACAAAAGATAGGGATTCTGCCGGGGCCTACGAAAAAGTGACGAATTAAGCGAATTGACGAATTAGACGATGATGATTTAGACGAGTTCTACTGTACTAATAATAACAAACTTGTTCCCTCGCTGGTCGAGCACTTTCAAACACATGTGAATAAACCAAATAACGTAAATGTTAATTATTTGAACATTCCCAAAAAGCATCGCGGGCCGCGCGAAACGTCCTCGCGGCCCTTATGCGGCCCGCGTGTTTGAGACCCCTGCATCAGGGCCCGAGTTCCCATCTACAATTAAGTATTTAAAAAAAATATAAAACATATCAAATTGAATGTTTTTTTGAAGCAATGGATTAGCAGAGAGCATTGGATTTGAATTTCAATGTATGAACCGTTCACATTTGAGAATAATTTAAAACGAACGATAATAATTTGTCCAATAACTCGGGCTAATATTAATGAGTGAGCCTGGTAGGCAATTGACTGACTGGCATTTTGATTGCTCTGTGACGTTTGTTACGCAACAATGGACGAGTTCTCATAAGACTTCTTGTTCATTGTAACGTAACTATTGTTTTATATGGACTGTATGCGAAATATGTGATGAGCCCGAATGACGCTGTTGACCTGGAATCGCCCCGGAGCATGCATAATTAAGCATATAGGAAGCAATTCTGAGTGGGAAGCGTTCGTTTACATGAAAGATACTCAAAGAAAGTTTTAGAGAAACTTTTTCGCATTTGTATCTAACGGAAAGGTCTAAATGTTCGTACAATCAATACCTATTCGTGAAATGTTAAAATTTTTTATCAACTTTTGCAGCGAAGGAGAAAGTCATTTTGACTTTCGAGCATTCAGCCGAAGCAGACGTTGACGGTTGAGAATGTTAAGGAGAACAGGTTTTACCGGGCGACAAAGCCCAAACGAACCAAGCTTGCACGCTCAGTTTTCTCTCAAAACGCAGACGTCGACGTCTGCATCTGCAGGCGGCACACAAGCAGGTGACCGCGCGACGCAATCGTTTCTGTCGTCACGCTGCAACCCGAAACCATCGTCAGCACAACGCGGTCTATCAAGGCCTCTATGAAAAAGGCCTTGGCTCTGTACAGTCTTAGGAAAAGGGAGCTGAAAATACCAGTAGTCTAGATGGACTTATTTTTAAACATATAAAAGTGGGATGGCCTATGTTTAGATAGATAAGAAGTCAGCCCAGGGGCGATCTTCGTCTACCTACCGCACTGTGATATGCGCGAAAAGTAAGTAAAAAATGCACCGTGGTTTCCGAAAAACTTAAGGTGAATTAACACAGTGGAAAAAGGAAGTGAAATATTTTCTTGTCTTAAAAGTTTTGCATCTGGGTTTTGGAAAGCGTTTTTAATAATTCTCAACAGTTTTGTGTCGAGAATTTTCCCAAACCTCCCTGATTTCAGACATACACTTTGGCAAACATGTAACTTTGGTCCCATGCTGAAGAGCAGAATACGTTTATAAGCTTGACGTAATGAAAAGATTGCAAAAATAACGCACAAGTCTCCAACATTTCTGTACCTGCCAACACAGGAACATTACCTCAGTTCCAAATCACTCAGAAAATATATCAGAAAATAGCATTAACATGATCAGTGTCTTCACATAGATGAATATCTTTAATTTTCATTAATGATAATATAATTGAAGACGAATTGAGCAAATTTTCATTTCAGAAATGTGTGTATCAAATTGGTAGCCCTTCACATGAATCTGTACCAAAGAGTAGCTCTCAGTTTCTAAAAGGTTAGTGACCCTTGATTTGAATTCTAAAGCGATAACATTTCTTCAGGGGAATGTAAGGCTTTTAGTTTATGAACATTATTCTTTACTGAAAATTTGATTTATTAGCCAAAGTTGTTTGTATACTTTCCGACCCAGTTGGCTTTCACATGCTACCAAAGACTCGATGAGAGCTCTTATCATAACGTAAGCTGTCAATCATAGTTCTTATTGACTGCGCACAAATAACATGAGAAGCGGATTTTAATGCATGGCTGTTTCGAGAAAACTTAGTTTTTGCTGCAGGGATGATGGCTGAAATTTTCTTCAGAAGTACACGTCTGGACATATTCGTGGCATATTCTCAGAACTTTTTCCACATTCTATTTTAACTGCAGTTATCTCATAGTAAAAAATATAACGACTTGTATTGCATATTTGAATTGTTGCCAGATGCTTGCTTTTGTTTGTTTGTTTGGAAAAAGGTTTGCTTTTTCGATTTGGTTTGCTTTTTTGAACATAAAGTTCTTTAAAAAGGGTTGAGTTGCGTAAAGATGATAATGGTGATAATGAATTTTGGGTAGAAGTTTTTGCAAAAAGGAATATTTGTCCTGACGTAAGATAATTTGAGCGTAAACTGCAATGGAATGCCACTTCGAACTTTGTTCAATTTAATTATGGTCACGAGTCTGACAATTGCCAAAGGTGTTCGCAATAACGAATTAAAATATTTTTGGAGACTCATTCAATCATTGCTTTGATTCAAACATCAAATTATCGTTGTTTTTAAGCCAGTGCGAGGCTGTGAACTTACTTGTACCTTGGAGACCTCTAGCCAGACCCGTAACTAGGAGGGCGCAGGGGAGCGAACCCCCCCTGGAAAATGTTCGCCCCCCTGGAAAACTGTGCTGGACATAGTTTAAAAAATTAGGGCCCCTCTCAGAAAACTCTTCGCCCCCCTGGTGTCCCAAGCTGGTTACGGTCCTGCCTCTAGCGCAGATATACGAACCTACCATGGTCGCATCGTGAATAAATACAAGACTTGTTACATTTCCTTTTTCCTTTTTTTCTTTTTGGCACCACATTGCTTTAGACTTGGAATTCTTAAAATCTGTAAGTGGTGTGATTCATCCTCACAAATTTTCCATAAGACTGTGTAGGCTGCATAATATCATTATGTGTTTACGAGTACGACATCATGTACTACAACTCAGAGCTGATTTCTTTACACGGGTTTTTGCTTCCTCATAAAATTGGGAAGAAGACTGTTTTTATAGCATCTATACAAATTACTGATAGAAGTTGTTTTATCTGTTGTACTATTCCCTACCGACAGACAATTTGTTTTTCAAACTACTACAAGGTGTTGCGCATTATAAACATTCGTAGCCTCTGAATACATTGTGAGAAACACGTCACCCTAAACCAGGCGCGCAACCAACGGGGGGCATTTGGGGCATTTGCCCCCCCGCAATTTTCAAAACATTGCATAGCAATTTTGACGTTTGCAGAAACTTTCAAAGAACAAAGATGAAATTTTATATTCTAATAATTTTTAAGAAATCTTATTCGAATTTTTCTTTGTCCTACTGGTAAATTATCTCCTTACAAGATTTATCTTGAGACAGCTATCTGATCGAAAATTTCGTAAATGATTGGTATTTAACCACAAATATGCTGGAAGTGTCAAAACTTGAGAGATAATTTAAAATGTTCGTATTTTAAGGCATTTTTTTATCTATTTGTTCGTGTACTATTTTTTGTTAGACAGGCCTCAATTTGCCCTCATGAAACTTTATAACATTAGGGTACTGTTAAACCGCGCAAATTGCTGAAACTTTTAAATTGATAAGAGAAATCTTGACATAACAGTTAGTGCCTCGTCAAACCGCTTGTTCTTCTACGACCTTTTGATTATTTTTGTTAGGGGCGAAGCGGATCACCATTATTAACGTAGTATATTTCTTAAAAAAGCGTGGTTTAGCTGCATTTTCGCTTCGAAACGTGATAGTTTTTAACTAAATGTAGGTTGAGGACTGTTTTACGTTTTAGTGTCTTTCTGGGTTGATCCCAGTACCACGGCTTGGGAAAAAAGTCTCGTAAAGTGTCATATGAGTGCTAGTCAAGTGTTGAACCCACCTACTAGACCACTTTGGCTCCAAATGAGGCTTTACAAGACCCTAACTTTTGCAACCAGTGCAAGTGCTGAAAGCTCATAGCCTTATACGTGCTTCTAAAAACTTTCACATAACTCATCGATGCCAGAAAAAGCCGTTTTGCCCCAAACACACCTGATCCGTTATGCGCCAAAGAAACAAGACATCTGATCCGTTTTGCCCGAAATGGTAGCATTCATAGATCCCCTCACTCTTGACATAGGCTATCTTTCACGTTTGGATCTTCATTTGTGGTAGAAATTCAAGCAATGCTAGAAGAATAGGGCTAGAACGAATTCGCTAAAACAAGACGAAAATTAGGCAGGTTTACTACTGTAGTAGCCTATAAATCTGTCATACTATAGCCATGACTACACTAGTTGAGTACGTAACAAGGTGTTTGTAAGAGAATACAAATTTTTACTCTGTCCTGATCGTTCGGTCTGCATCTTGATTAAGACTGAAAAGTTCTCATTTTCGGAAATGTTGCTAGAAGAACTTTTATCTGTGTGTCAGGCTTATGCAGAATCACATGGAAATATTTTCAACTGCAGCAAAACTGTTTGTATGACGTTTAAGGCTAAGAGTGCAAAAAGCACAGTCACCCCAGCGTTACTGACACATGGGTGGTAAACTCTAAAATCTGTTAACCACTACAAATATCTGGGAGCTGTTCTTGATACTGAGCTCTCAGATGACAAAGACATTCAGAGACAACTGCGATAAAAATATTGTGCAGCAAACAAGCTGCGAGCCTCTTTCTCCCGATGTTCAAATGCAGCTAAAAATGTACTTTTTCGTTCCTTTTGTACGTCCATGTATGCGTCACAATTATGGTGGAATTTCAGAAATTCATGCATGCAAAGATTGCCTGTGGCGTATAATTTTGGATGCAGAGCTTTATACAACCTGCCCTGGAGAGCGAGTGTTAGTAGCCATGACTCATCAGGTTCAATGTACCATTCCTACAATTGAGGCATTATTAAGAAAAAATACGCACTTGTTTCTCGAAAGATGCAGAAGGTCTAATAACGTAATGGTTGCCTGCTTTGACGCAGTCAGATTGTTTATATTCTTCCTTATTCTTTGAACACTACAACCGCATTTTACTTTGTGACTGAATGCTCGGACATTGCAGTGTTTGTTCGTTTGAGGGTGTGCATGTCACAATGCATTCGTACCTTAGCTGGGCTTGTCCAGTTGAGGAATTAGCGTCCCACTCTGCAGTAGTGTTGTACCAAGTGAACAAGTAGTGTTAAGAAAGTCTGTAAACCTGAGCCTCAGCTTCCAACGCCGTTACAAAACATTCTGTTAAGTAAGCTTCTGTAGCCCGGTGTCAAGCGAAATTTCTGACCTCTGCGCAATTTCTGACTTATTATTTTTTGTCAGTTATTTTGCTTCTCAGAGTAAAGGAATAAAGCTTGGCGATTACTTTTTTCATGTGTGTTGTGTAAATTAAAACTTTTTGGTTAGATGTCAGATAACCACAACAAGCTACAGTAGAGGAATAAGTAAAACCAGTTAAAAATATTGGACTTAATCTTAGACTTAAATTATTTTTCTAATTCTAACTATAGCATAAACCCTAACCCGACACACTTAACTAAACACCAAATCCTAAGCCCTAATCATCAGTTTTCTCAGCGTATTTGATATGTTGCTCTATGCATGCGCATATGGCGTGAAGTCAGAAATTTCGCTTGACACCGGTGATTCAGCCTCCAACGCTGTTGTAAAACGTTCTGTTTAGTCTGTTTTTATTAACCAGCATTGTGCAGATGTGTGTGTTTGTACTATGGGCTTCGTGTCTAGGGGCAAAAATACATTATTATTATATGTGACCGTTTGCGAAAAAGTTGTACCACGGTTGAATAAGCACGATGACATCATCCAATGAAATTTCATGAAGAACTGCCCCCCCCCGAAATGAAACCTGGTTGCGTCCCTGCCCTAAACTGCGAAACAGTTTTCAAACGGATTTAGTTTTCTTGCTTCAAGATTGAAGCATTTTGTAAATTGTCAGCAGGTGGTTTTTGATAGAATGTTTAACATGAATATGCTGTTTTTTTGTTATTTCTGCTTGAGCTGCAATCGTGGTAGTGGTTGTGCACAGTTAAAGAACAGATACTCTTTGTTATCATTGGTAATTTTTCTATTTCGTTATCACTGTTGCTGTAGCTATTGCACTGTTGTTGTAGGATACACAGGCCTGCAGATCCGGCTAGTTTTTGGTTGACAAAAGCTAAACTACTGACGCTTTTGACAGCGGTATGCGGATAAATAAAACAAAAATAAATAGCAATGAAAAAGAACAATGACTCACGTTATGTTTAATATTGAATTATATGTAGTGTTTTTTTGGTTTTTCCTTTCAAAACGTTTTTTTTTGTGTACGAAAATCGAGCGACGCGAACGTTATTGAAAAAAGTTGAGTTTTTCAATTTTTTTAAAACCTAACTGCGAGAGAGAGTTTTATGAGAAAAGCAAGGTCAAGAACGATGCTGAACTATTTGGAAATCTAATATTTTTTATTGAGTTAGACCATTTTTCACCAAAAGATGCCTCAGTTTATGGCTCCACTGTTGAAAAACCCCTTCTGTTTGGTGTTTGCTACTTAACACTGTGTTGGATTTGAAACAGGGCATGAAGTCAGATTTTTCAAGTCCTACGCTTTTTTGCTGGCAAGAAGGCATATATGTTATCTGAATATGATGAACATGTACAATTTTATATTAATTTTAGTTTTACTCTTGTACTGCCTCGGCAGAAACCTCTAGTGTTTCCCAGATATTAAAAATTAATTTTTATGCAAATTTCATTGAAAAACACAGCCGGTTTGGAAACATCCGCGTTTTTGTCAAACACCGATAGTGCTTGTTTATCATTTAGGAAATTATGAAATTAGCTATGCCAGAGGCTAGATACAGAAAATTTACTATCACAACACTCTATGTTCAAGCGTTTGGAAGGTAAATATATCATCTGATGCTGTGACTTAATACTGTTCTAATTTCTTCAAACAAGTTTGCTCGACCGTTATACAAAACAGACAGTTATGCAAACCAGTGACAAGCAGGCCCTGGCCCAATTATATGAATATTTGGGTAGAAAATCTCGCTGACCTGGGTCTAGCCTGGGAAACAACGTTGCGGAAGTACTTTGAGAATACCATCACCAATAGTATTACCATCCGTTTATAATGAGATAAATACGTGTAACAGAATACCTAGAGCAGTGGTTCCCAACCGGTGGGCCTAGAGCAGTGGTTCCCAACCTAGCTAGAGGATCCAAAGCATTAAATCTTCGATTATAAGTTTTACAAACGAAGTTATGGAGAGTCACCTTGAAATAACCTACGCAGAAAATAAAACAGGATTGCCTACATTTGCGCAGAACGTAAGTTCCTTGTTGAAAACGACATGATATATGAACATATACTCGAAAAGAAAGTATTCAAGCTTGACACAATATGCACAATCGTATTATCGTGTACTTAACTGAAGAGCATCAAAATTCTTTGCTAGGGAAAAACATTTTTCCTACTTCTTTCCAGTTTGTTGATGGCAAATTACCAGGTCACAAAGTCAGTCTTTAAAACATTTTAAACTGAAGTCTGAGAAAACGAGCTTAAAATTTACCATATGATTCAGATTAAATGCGGTCCAACCTTGCAAGTGACAGCAGCCTTGAATTTCTAAACTGTAAAAACGTTGCGAGACAACCCACACAATTTTGAAAAAAATTTGCCTAGTTTCAAGAATTCCTACCCAAAATACAGAAGCTTTCGGCCAATATTCTACTGACTTTTGGCAAATATTTCACAACTTTCTGATACGTGCTTGGGCAGATACGGTACCATTCCTGCCCTCGCTCCTCCCAGGAATAAGATCGTTGGTGCTTCTTTTTTGATATGAGTACAAACAGTGGCGTACGCAGAAAATTTTCATGGGGGGAGTTCATTCAATGGCATATGGTGGTCATTTGTATTTGGCGTACGCTGTTTGTGACGTCACAGTTTGACGTCATATTCATGTTTCCAAACCAACATTTTCGCGAAATTTGTTGATACAATGTGCATGTTCTTCTACACGTACTCCCCTTAAGTTATGTGTCATTGCACTGAATATAAACTCTCAGCGCTCCTAGTTACGATATCGGAGGAAAATAAACTCAACGCTGCGACACAGCAGTTCATAATTGCGAAAATATCAGACTGCGCATAAAAACAGGGGAGTAAAACATACTCATCAGTGCGTCAGAGCAATTTACAACTGCAAAATCAAGCTGCGCTAATGTCTTGTCGAATACGAGCGGTGTAGCATAGAAAGAGGCAGGACTGGCGCTAACACACACCCGGTTTGCAAGATCGAATCTTGCTGAACTACACAAGAATTGAGAATGCGCATAAAGTACACAAGAAAACTTTCGATTTTTTGTTATGTGTAGAAGTCCAACAAATTTTTAGTTTTCCTTTTTCCCTGCTGAGACGTTATCAAATGCTTGAATGCTTCTATGTTAACAACTGCTGTTTTTGAGCTCGTGCAACAGTTTTATCATGCTACAAGAACTGGTAATGTAGCCAAAGCGGTCAGCACTTGGGGTGCTCAGCCATATCAGACAACATAAAGACAATTGTTTCGGATAAAGTGAACTATCGTGGAACACAATCTTGAGCATGCGTAGTGGACGAAAGGTCTGCAAAAAGTGATGAGATGGTTTCTGGATGCAGACGATAACCCAGATTCCCACCAAAACCTATTTATTACTTTTTGGCCCGTTTACAATGTTCCTTGAACTTTGCATGCAAATTCATTACGTAGTATTTGCATTAATAAGTCGGCAAATTAACAAGCAAAAAGTATGCGAAAACAATTAATCTCCTTTGCGCAGGTAATAAAATTTTTGTAAAATATCAAGCTCAAGGGGGGTTTAACCCCAAAACTCCCGTTGCGTACGCCCTTTAGTACAAAACACACAAAAATTGAAAAGCGTACATTGTTGAGCAATGAAACGAAAAGTACACAGGGAATCAACAGCAAAAGCAAAATTTGTTGCTCACATTTTTGTACCAACAAGCTCTGCAAAGAAAGAAGATATGACGCTGAATGTAGAAACTCATAATCATTCCCAATAACGTCTAGAGAAAAATATCCGAAAAATTGAGGCGTTTTTGTCGGTCAGTTTCAGCCAAAACATAGACTTCCAAAACACATCAAAAATATGCAAAATCTGGCGGTTTTGTTAAAATTTGGCTCTAGTTTACAGTCAAATCAACAATTCTGGAAGTCAACTGATGCGTAAAATAAACCATCAAGTGGTTTGTGTGCTAATAGAGAGGTTTGCGATAGGCATTTTGCGGATGTGCAGGATACTCAGGCAGTGCAGTTGTGGTTTCTTCTCTGACCAATATAGCTTTTCAAATTTCATATTTTTAATAATTTTCATTTTTTTGCGGTATAGTAATATTTTCAACAAATTTTTCAAAATATTTCCTGTTTCTCCTATTTACGAGTTTTTTGATATTTTTGAGTTTTTCAATATCTTTGCATGCTTATGATCATTTTCATATTTTTGCGTTTTTCATAATTTTCACTAAATTTTCAATATTTTCAAGTTTGTACAACTTGTTGTGACTTTAATTTTGTGTCAAATTTATGCGACTTGCAATTCATTGGGTAAGGAAAGACATGTCCGACGTGCGCCTGGTTTCAATCTGATTAAGCCCTGTTAAAGATAACATATTTAGAAAACCTGCAGCATAAAAGATTGGAGTTCTGCAGGAACGAAACTTTAATCAAGTAAGCTATGGGGGACTGAAATATGCAATGGACCGCTGCGTATAGCCACTGCAATCACTGTGAGGGGTGGTTCAACGCACAATCGAACCTGGCGAAATTTCTGGAGCTGTGTTGTGTGAGTTTGTTGAAATCTTATCAAAGCCGTTTTTCGTGCGATGTTGGGATCTCACATACCCAGGTCACTGAAGAAGGAATTCTTCGACAATTTTGTTGAACTTTTGAGCTTGTTGTATATGCACATAGTGATTGCCGTTTTCCACCATCACAAGCCTGTATGCAAAGTATTAATGGCTACTTATATTTGCTCACAAAGCGTATTGGAAAAGAATAAAATTCATATCAGGAATTCAATATTACAACTGCAACAAAAATTGAGGAAGAAAATCAACCAAGGACAAAAAAACAAAATAATTACTAATGTTTCGAAATTTTTGTGCTGTCCCCCATACATAGCAGCTTGCAAATCGGTATCTTTCCAAAATATATTTTCTTTCTCAAGGCAGCTATATTGTTTACAGGCATTTAGGCGACGACTGGTTCTGCATCTTTTGAACTGCACACAGCGAAGATAGCAATAAATTTTGGTGCATCAGCTACAGTAAACAGCACGTCGAACCTCGAGCCTTTGATATTTTTGGCCAGCTGGGGCGCGTAGGAAGGAGATATCAGAGGGTCTCTTGTTCCATGCATGATGAGTGTCTCAGCTTTGATGTCTGGAAGGTTCTGTATACAATAAACGGTGGTATTAGTTCACCGTCAATTTAAAACGATGCTTTAAAGAAACGTAGCTAAGTAATGCTCTACAGCGTTTCCCATGCTAGGGAATACAATACTGTAACAGATATGCTTATCACAAAAATCCGCATCATATGTCTTCATTGTCTCTAATGCGATCGACCGGCAGCCAAAGCTGCCTCAAAGGCACTGCAGTGGCGCTCGCGGTCCTTGAAGGGTTATGTAAACGCCATGCCCACGTGTGCGCTGGTATTGTCATTACCTAGATTCCTATTAGGTTTAAAATTTTAGGGTATTTTCAGTTTCTTGACAACACATACAGTAGTGTACAGCATTCTTTCACTATATCATTGTATTGTATAACATCTGCACTCCAACACGCAACGCGGTAGACTTAAGCATGCATGGCAGTAACAAGGAACACACAAATACATGAAATAACATGAAAATAGATATGTGGCGGTAGCAGAAAATCATACGCTTGATAGCGCCAGCACAATTACTTTGATGAAACACAAGCATATATATGTGATAGTGGTAAAGGTTACACGCATGGATGGCGCCATCACGGCTCTTATAATATAGTGCTGCGATGATTTCCAAGTCAACCGATTTATAAATGCATGAGTGAGTGGGAGGCTGCGAAGGACCAGGGGTCATCTAGGCTGTAGTCCTCCCTAGGGCGGGAGGTTTCCTCCAAGCACTGCACGCCATTCTGTTCGTCTCACGTGCTGGTGGGAGTTGAGGCATACCGCATTTTCTACTGGTCAATTCCAATTAGGTGTCCAAGCAAATCTTAATCCAATTGGCACAATAAGGCGTTATCGTGATCATCCAGTTATTTTTTTCCATTCTTTGTCCATTTGTTTGATCCCATTTCTTGCCACACATGTAGTTTTTTATTACCGATTTTTGTGTCTCCCTTCCCAGCGTTCAGCACTTATGGTTCACCCTAGAGTACCTCTGTCAACGTTAATATCTCATGACCGCTTTTCTCTTTACGCATTTTACAACTGCTTTGTGATGAGTCGTTGCATGTTGATGACAGCTGTCATTACGTAACTGTGGATTTGTTGTTCTGTAATTGGCGTCGGATAGTTTCAGTTTTTGTGAAAACAACTACTTGAGAACCGTGTGGCTTTCCAGTGTTTAGCTGACAGATTTTGTGTTTTGATTGATTGATTCATTTTAGTCGTGCGTTTGCGTGGTTCCTCTACTCTTGCTTCAGTCCTTCAGCATTTCACTCGTAAGCATTCCTTGCAGATTTCATGACTGAGGATGCGTAAAGGTCTGTAAAATCGGATTCCTGTTAAAAATTTTGCCAATACATTCGACTGTGTTTCCTTTGTGGAGACTAATTGCTTGACCTTGAACTTTTTGAATTTTTTTAGCATAGCAAAGGGAACCGCAGTTAAGAATTTTGATAACTGATATACTGATGTACGATAAAGGAAACTGCGCAAATTTTGAACTTTCACCGTGTATGAAAAAATGTCAAAACCGCGGAGTCCGACTTTCGCAAACTCAGACCTCATTGTCTTCTGAATATCCATTTATCACAAACTCATGACATAGTCTCAACTGCAGATCACCAAAATGAATTGCTCCGCGTTTTGGCTTTCCTCGCTTTTGCGACTATGAAGTTAAAGAAACGTGGCAAGGGAGGAACACGAGATAAGGCTGATCCCCGTTACACCAACATTCATACAGCCGCTATGCAACTAGGGCTATTCTTTTATATGCTTTGTACTCATGTTTCAGCAACACTCAAACCTTGGCACACTGCCAGCTTGCTATTCTTTCTGAACTTTCATGAAAACCCTAATTGTTTCCCTAGGTCTTTAAGATGTAGACGCTCGCCCAGTTTGATGAAAGTTTTGCTTACCTTGGTATAAAGATCGGTTTTACCGTTAACGTCAGCGTTTTTCGTCATGCGTTCGTAAGTTTGTATCTGAGCATTCCACGTTTTTACAAAGTAGTCTTTTCCGTACATTTTAATCAGTGGAGTAAGCACTTCAGGCTTCCAGTTCGAGAGATCTCCCAGAGCTGTGTATTAAAGATGGAAGCATAATGACATAAAAAGAGATCTTAGAATAATGGCCAGCATTTTTCTATTGCCGTAAAGCTCACAGCAATTCATTCGTGGCGCAAAAACAAAAGCATCTCCACCTGAATCGTTTTGCCAAACACATGGAACGTTATTGCGACATGAGAACCATGAGTTGGAATTTCGATCTAAACAAAAACAATTCAACCATGGCCAAAAGAACAGGTTGCGCCAAATTGCCTGCAAAACCAACATGCCATAACGATCATTGAAACAATTTGAGCAAATCACAGAACATTTTGCAGTTTATGCTGTAGAACCTGATGGTGCTTTACATTATCTTAAGCCTGAAGTCATATGTTCGTCGTTTGTTTGGCAACAAGCAGGCTATAGGAAATGGTGGTAACGAAGTAAACCTCGATGTGGAAATGTGATGGACAAATGATTAGAACAACGCTAGTTGCTTACATGTAACTAGTTTGTCCATTTGGTGGCTCAACCAGATCTTACAGATTATATCAGGCAAAGCATGGTACTTTTCCGCGAATAGAGATATTCACACCGTAATCTCAGAAAAACATCTCGTAATTAACACAAAAATATCCCAAAGTCTGTTTTTCGTGGGATAGTGATGAGAAAATGATATGTGTGAAAAAAAACTGCGACATAATACAAAATCCATGAACGCTTTACAAGCAAAGTATTGCATACGACAGTGCATATGGTCTTGGTGGCAACTTTTTTCGCAAACTGCTGCTGCCGGTCGGTCAGATATTTGCGTTTACAGCTCAGGTTTACCTTTTGCCTTCGCAACATCTTCCATTGTGAAGTAAGAGCATGCTCCCCACAGCACAACCTTTCTGACATTCTTCACGTAGTTTGCCGCCAGAATCGCTGCCGTGGTGGAACCTTGGCTCCAGCCAAGAAGAGAATACTCCTTGAAACCGAGAATCTGTGCACAAGCACCCTGAATGTCACTTGGGAATTTAGAGAGACTGAAAACACTTTCTATCGTTTGCAAACAGTTTTATTTTTTATTGCAACGGGCAAGGACCTATGGCAGGGATTCCCAAACTGGGGTACATGTACTCCTGGTGGTACATTTGCCTATCTGAAGGGGTACATTTAAGGTTGGCAATAGAAGGAAAAATATGTTTATAAATTATTCACTTCGCATTATTTATACATATTTGTCCAAACCGTTTCATGTTACTATTGGGATTAGACAAGGGGGAGCATTGAGTCCATACTTGCTTGATGTATATTTAGATGATTTATCTCTTGAACTAAACAGCATTTAATCCGGGTGTATTGGTGAAGCTTATTGAACCACTTAACGTTTGCTGACGATATTTGTGTGTTTTATCTAAGTGTACGTGAGATGCAAGGTATACTAGATGTCTGTCAGGCTTACGCAGGATCGCATGAAATTATTTTCAACTGCAGAGTAGCTGTTTGAATGATGTTTGAGGCTAAGACCGCAAAAAGCGCGGTCATCCCGTTGCTGACACTGGGTGTACTAACAGTAAAATCTATTTCCCACTACAAATATTTGGGGATTGTATTAGATATTGAGCTTTCAGATGACAAAGACATTCAGAGACAACTACGAT
>Ga0210059_1001986_pt1 | contig 31580 bp, 17 predicted proteins | sample Ectturendosymbi2_FD_188042 | JGI IMG/M metagenome (GOLD analysis project Ga0210059, IMG submission 188042) | Ecteinascidia turbinata endosymbiont from Florida, USA - Sample 2 (SPAdes) (version 2) | ecosystem: Host-associated > Tunicates > Ascidians > Unclassified | place: Key West, Florida... | reverse complement strand
AGCATTCTCACCATTACCCAGGCTTACTGGAACGTTTCCGGTGCAGACGTGGGTTTTACAACAAATCAGAATTTATTTTCAATCTTATCTGACATGAAACAACTTGTTGAATGCCAAAAAATTTTAGTCTCTGCAAAACAAACATTTGTCCGCACCCAAAAAACGTGTGGGGTAGGGCTATGAGATTAGCAAAAATTTTTTCAAAATTTGTTTGAGATCAGGAAAAATTTTCAAAATTAACTAATAACTCCGGTAAATGGTTACAACGAATATTTTAAATAAAGCGTTTGCTTTTCTAGTCATAGTATTGAAAAGGTAATGAAGCTGTTGGTCAGTTATGATTTATAGAGGGTGCCCAAAACAAGTCTCCTACGAGCACATCTTTCTCCTTTCAAAGGCCCTGGAATAGCTAGGATTGCCTGAAGTCAGCGTTGGCAGAATACAAACGAAGCAAATATCCGCGAAATATTAATATGCGAAGTCTAAACCTCGGGTTAGGCCCAAGTGCCAGAGTCGCCACTTATTTTAAAGCACGGTACACAGGCCCGTTGCCAAGGGGGCATTCGGAGCCAGTGCCCCCTCCACAGTTTTTGTTACTCCCAAATGTTGTTGTGACCAGAAATATTTGTTTTGAACATATAACAGGAACAAAAATCTCTGCCCTTTAAAAATATGTTTTCCCCAAACCTTAAAACCAGGCTAAGGGTTCGATAGAATAACAAATCATTAGAAATACACTGAAATGCAACAACATTACAGAAAATTGTTTGGCTTATTGGTAATGGTGTTAAGATGTATAGCGACATGTAGCGCTAGGTGATATGTTTTCATCGTGCAAGTAGATTGATATATCAAGGTCATCACGGGTGAAATCCAAGATGGCTCCATATCTATGGATAAACTTTATGGCAAATAGATGGGCTGTGGAAAGATTCATCCTTTTATCACAATTTGGACAATACTGCAATTTTAATTTTAACTGCTGTACTAATAAGATTTTGATGAACTATTGCCAAAACAGTTGAACAACGTGGTAGTGGTTTTAAGTGATGAGGTTGTCCAGTGCGATTTCGGTCGAACTAAAAACGTTGTAATCACTGTTGATCAATAAAAAGGCGGATGTCCTGTGTGGAAGGATTTCGCAGTGGTTTTCTTCTTACTAGACGTCTGTTGCTAACGGACTGTGGTAAAGAAAAACATTATGGACGCATCATTGGGAAGAATCTCAACTCAGCAGCTGTAGGAAGTTTTGAGGTAACGACGGAGACTGCAAGAAAACACTTCTCAATCGGAGGAGATTTTTGTGAGCCAATTTAACTAATTTTGTCAACCGCTAATGGGTCGCTTCCCCGCACCAGTACTTTCGAAAGATATATCGCTTCCGAAACGGGAGGTGAACAATGAAGTATTCTTTACATTGCTGAAAGCAGATTATTAAAGGTTTAGTGATGCGGTCGACCAAATGTACTGTTCAGCTGGTTTTATAAACGATAAACATTGCTTGAAAAATTGTAACTAAGAAGGATTATTGAAATATGTTCGAGATAGTCTGCACACATCGTGCATGTTATGAAATTTCAACTTTTCACGTTTCGTGCACTGCAAACGTTTTCGAAATTTCTAAGCTATGATTCTCTCAATCTGAAAATCCCTGGCAAGCATACTTTATTATTTTAAGCTAAAATGAGAATAAATGTTTTTATAATTCATTCAAAAGCTGCACGGTTTTTCAGGTTCATCAAAACGTTCCTACACCATGGCTGCGAAGTTGGTCAAATGCTCTATTGTATAAGGTAAAGTTCTAACCGTACGTTACATTCAGCAGTGTGTTCTTTTTATTCAATATGTTTATTTGTGTTGCTTGTTTCCTTCTTAGCTTTTAGAAGCAAATATATCTGTCCTAATGCTTGATGAGTGGTGATGTCCAGCAGTGACTAGTGAAACAATTGATTTCTTTTCATAAACATAATTTCATTCACGCTTGGATCTATTCAACAGTGAAAACTCTATTGCCTACATTTCATGCGAATTATTTCAAGGCGTTCTTTCAAGATGTGTATTGTCACTAACTGTTATGACCGTTGCTTGTTCTGCGTAAACAATCGTCAATAATAAAAACAAATACTTCTAAAGTTTCTGGTTTGTCTCATTTTGATTTGCTATTTTTATAACTCCACGCTACTCCGCTCATCTCTGTTCACAACGATTCAACGCCAGAGCGGTAATTTTGATGCTGAATTCACTGGACACAATTCCTTTCCAATTGTTCATGTTGAAATTATTCAATACATTCATTGTTGCAGTGAACTTCCAAAATCAGTACACGGGCCCTATATCATTGCTAAGGGCTTTTGATTGAGGTGTTAGTTGAGGATACTATACCTTAAACACAAAGATACGCCCAACGTAATGTTAAATGCTGACTGTAGTTTGCATAAGTCATTTTTCAAATTTGAAGGTGAAGCTCAAAGATGTAGAAAGTACAATAGACCTTGAAAAATGCCACCCATCTCCTTAATCATCAAAACAACTTTATTGCAACAAACTGTTATATCCAGTAGCGGCGCAACGAACACCATTTCATCAAAACTATAGGAGCTATTTTGAACACTGCAAGTAAGCAATTATTCTGCGGATAAGGATAGGAGCACGACCACAGGTAGTGGAACGATCTAGAAAGCGATGAGGTAAAAAGGGGACGGTTTGATAACGAAAGGCTGGTACAAAGTGCTGCTTTTGGTTGCTCTATTAATTTCATTTGAAACATGTTGGATGCCGATCATGTCATTTGTACCTTCGAAATAGTTTTAAATAATTTGATACGCATGTACTGATTATTATTCGTTTATACACAATATTACATTAGGCCCATAGTCATGGGGGCATTCGGGGGAGAATCCCTAATTTTTGTTATGTCCCGCGAAATTTTGTTGTTCCCAGAAATAAATTAAAACGTACAAAGAAACAAAAATCTTTCCCCCGTATAATATATTTTATCCCCACAAACCTCAAAAACCTGACAACTGCCTGTATTTAAATACGTATGTATATACATATATAATGTGTATATACAAATATCTGCTTAAATTGACGTGAACTGTTATTGAACCTGGAGAGGGAATAGGAGTCAGCCTGTAAATGTTTAGAAACGACTTGGACGCACATTTGAAATAACGATAAAACCATGTTGCAGTCGACGTGTTAGCAGTGTAGCTGAACATTTCAGTCAGATGATGATCTTTTAGAGGAGGTCGTTGAGAGATAATTGCCAGCCAAACGTAAGGAAGCTCTATATACCATGCCATCAGGCGGTCGACAATTTTGAACGCAATCGCACTGGAGCCTTTGATGAGCGCACGAGCCTTTGATGAGCGCTGTCAACTTAGACATGCTCAACTAAAGCGACGAACACTATCACCTAGCTTTTGGTATTATACCCCAATTTGGACGAAGATGTGCCTCTCACTTCAGCCTCCACTCCCGTCAACGTAACCACATGCGGCGTAGTCTCAGTCAAATTTTCTAGAGGAGGAAGTAATCGTCGAACTCGATGGACTACCAGAACGAACATTTCTGAAGGGACAGTAGGGGATTACAAATACCTCCAGTGCCTGGTATCCCTTTACCGTGTACAATGTCTTTGGTAAACGACGGACAGAATACTCGAAGCCATTGCAGACAAAGTGGTAACGAACAGCGACTGCAGGAATGCAGTGGTGGTTTTTCACTTCATCTGTATTTTCATCAGTTGCTCGGATAGGTGGACAGAAATGACTGATTTTGATGAATAATAACAAAACCAACCTTGGTGGAACGAACGGTTGAATGACGATATTTGACAAAAGGAAATTGCCTGCAGGACCTGGATCCAGAATAAATCCGAACCTTCTTTGCATTAGCACAACGCTGAGTCACGAAAATACATGTAACTCATGCTGAAAGAAGGAAAAAATTCAATCGTGAGAGAACTACCAACATAGATTTTAATTTAGTAACTAGCCAATCAACTTGATGTTCTTGTAAATTATGCAGCTTCTCCATGGCAAAATGTCTCACATATATCAAAGTTCAAAACATTTTCATATGTTCATCAACGAGGGGAATGGGGCGGCAATAGCACAGTGGTTTAAGTGTCCGCCTCCCAATTGGAAGGTTGGGTGTTCGATCCGCAGCCACTGAGTGAATTGCCGTAGCGCTCCTTGGGCAAGAGCGTTCACCTCAACCGCCCCGGCAAGAAGCACATTTCAGGCTTCGGCCTGCCGCCAATTGCCGTCACCAAAAATTAGAACCTGCGGTAAGAGAGCAGAACCTGCGGTAAGAGAGCTGGCTGTTCATTACATACCGACTTGGCGAAGGTTAGAAATGCGTTCATTTGGCAACAGCAAAACTTTGTAGTTTGATTCAGAGTCGTTAACGGGCCTCATTTTGAAGCCCGAACCCGGCCAGACATTGAATTTTGAAACCCAATCCAGGCCCGAAAACGAAATTTACCGGGTGAGTCAAAATATGCGCAACTGCGGGGTATAGGTGGCGTAGCAAAGTAAACACGACTAAATAATTTACAACTAATCATTTTTTATTGAAGATTTCCTCCACTCGACTGCTTCAGCAGTAACTGGCGACAAAAGTATCCGTCGTTGCAAAAAAAGCTTTTGTATGCAGGCGCGTGCTCGGCCCGAAACATGTTGACAAAATTAAGGCCGATCTCGGCCCTACTTAAAATTCTCGTTTGATTACTGTAGCATTTCTAGACTAATGCAAGAAACCTTAAGCTTTTGTGTAAGCTAGTGTAGGCCTAATTTGCTATTTTCAGGTTCTGTCACGTGAGCCTTGAAAATGCCGCGGAAATTCTGTGTACTGTTATGTAAACTTATTTACAAATCATCAGTGCAGGTTAACACAAAATTAACTGGTGCTAACAATTAGTCAAAAACGTTTCTTCGTTTCATTATATGAGCTGGCCTTGTTTGTGGAACATGATATAAAAATAATCAATGATCGCATGGGGGCCGTAGGGGAGGAAAAACGGGCATTTTCCCCCTGGAAATTGGGATTAAGAACCAAATATTTCTGGAAAAACTTGAAGCCGGCATCGTAATTCCGATTAATTGATTTGATTCTTGCAACGACAGTTTTTTTCCGGTATGAAACTCTCACTGCACAAGAGTCAGGTTCACGATTATAGTGTCATGCAGTGATGAGCTTGCAGTTCACTCATGTCGCTTCCTTTGCCTGCAGAGACGGGTTGCAGAAGTCACGAGCGGATTGTTCTACGGTTGATCTTTATTGCGTAGCAATAACTTGGTAACAAGCCTGCAAAGGTTCACTTTATGTTATGGTAACATACGTTTTGTTGCATGTGACTGTTGAGCGCACACATCTTGGCAGGTAATGCAGCGAGACAGTGACATGCTGATAGCGGTAAGCCACGTACATTTGTACTTTGTGAAAAGAAGCATGAGTGAGTCTCTAGCAATGCTTGCACAAGTTTGAAAAACCCATTAATAGTACGAGTGTGACCAATGTGCCTGAGTATCAAACTACACTTATGCAAGCTTCTTTTGATGCAGTTAAAATACGTGGCTTGTTAGAATACATCTATGCACTCTTTACAGGCTTATGTTAATACGTATTAATTGTTAAGTTTTAGTTCTGACACCTGAGTGCATTCTGACACCTGAGTGCAAAGTTATAATAGTACGAGTGAATACTGAGTGCAAAGTTATAATAGTACGAGTGAATACTGAGTGCAAAGTTATATTTGCTGTGGCGAGTTTTCATAATTCATCTGGACACTTTTGCAAAACCTGCATGGTGTTCTAATTCTAGTAAGTTTGTCCGTAGTCATGTCAACAATCAGTTCTACTTAATTGTCCGGTTCGCGTAGCAAGGTTTTATTGATCGCTTTGGACGAGATCCCTGACATTTTCAGCTCATGTTTTAAGTGATGTTGACAAGTCTTTGTAGCTGATCACCCAATCAGGGGGAGAGCAACCGGGCAATTCCCCCGAAATTTTCAAAAATATGTTCATTTGTTATTTCAGTTGAATACATCAGCTGGGTGCGGGTGGCCTTGCTTGCTAAGTAAAATAAAGTAATTATTTGTAATTTCGTTAAACAATGGCAATCCAATGCTTTTTTCTTTAGATCCTGGCAATGCTCACGCTTACTTGAAAAAAATGCCCTGCGTTGAAAATCTGCAGATAGCCTACTGTGTAAATTGTCGTAATACTAATATACCTGGATATTGCTGCCAACGAAGCGTTTTTTTGTGATTGTTACCCTAACATTTTCTTTGTGGTGTAGAAACGATAAAGCGTTTTGTGAACGTCCATTTGCATTGCATCATCAGCAGTGTTCCCTCTAAAGTGCGAAAATACTCAGGACCACCAGAACTGTTGCGCAGTGAAATCTCATTCTCGCGCACTTGCAACATTCCAAAGCAATGGTAAAGCACGCAAACAAGAAGCTATTTGAATGAAATGTGTATTTTGTTCGTATTTTGATAAGATTGTATATTTATTATATAACTCTCAAAGTTTGTAATTCATTGAAAACTCCACTTACTCAGTCCTAAAGTAATCATGCTCACTAATAGTATCATTTGCTCAGTGTAAAAGTATCTTAGAGAGAATTGATCGTCAGCAATACGAAAACGATAAACAAAATGTCGATGTTGCCCTCCCCCTCCTGGAAAAATTTCTGCGGATGCCCATGAATGATCGTGCTTTCTCGCTTTCGTTTTTTCGTTACTTTCGTGCTTTCACTCATTACGAATTATTTGTTTCTTTCCGTTCTCTTAATTTCAGTTGAAACGTAAACAGAATCAACCCGCGCCTTGTTATTGTTTCATCAAAATGACCTGCAATAACAAACGTTATACACAAGCTACTATGGGTGTTGCAGACTATTCCAAACCACAATTAAAAACTGTAAGGTTCCCTTTGCTTGTTGATTCCGTAGCGGAGCAGTGTTAAAGTTTGACCAGTTTTATCACTCAAGCTTCTTCTAAACCAAGCTTAGACTTGTTTCCTCGTAAATGTACGCATGCGAAAGTGATTTGATTTAGGCAATATGGTCCTGTGAAGCATTGGGTTAATTGCAAATCGATATCGGATCCCCTCACCAAATTATCCTGTGTCCGCTACTGGTCCCTGGCCCCATGAGAATCTTGTTTGGCAAATGAGGGCGACACAGCCGATATTACCAGCGCCGTAGTTCCAACCATGTTATGCTCACCACCAGTTTGTCGCCACCTATCTCTCAATAGTATTGCGTCAACAATGGCCGCTATTTCGCGAATTTACTCGAAACGCCTCTAATAAGCTGAAGCATCGTTCGTTGCTCAACGTCCAGCCACTAAAGTTGCAGTTGGGATTTCAAAGCAGTAAAGCAACTACTTGCCGAAGTTAATCAGAAAGCTCTACAGTAGTTAAGCTATTGTACCGTGCTTAATCGATAGGAAAGGGAAGTCGCTTACTTGCTTAATACTTTCGCTTATCCGGTGGAGAATGTTAGTGGGTGACTAAAAGGCTGTTTATCTTAAGGCGTTAATGTACGCAGGTTTTGCTGAGAAAATGTGAGCGCTGATTTAACGGAATTAGTCAGTTGAATCATGTGTGCATTTTTTAACCCACACGAACTTCTGCAAAACAAAAACCACGAGACTTGTTTGAATGCTCTTAAAAGCAAATATGAAGACGAAATATTGATTGTGGAAATTGATAGATTCAAACGACTCGTACGTAGCAGCGGCACCACTTTTGAACGCAGTGCTACTGCGATTGACGTTTTACAATGGTTGACATGTTGTTGTCTACTTGACTCCGTATTTATGTTTGTGTCTTAAACTTTATCTTGCCCTTGGTGTTTCAATTGCCAGTTGCGAGAGAAGTTTCTCTCAGCTCAAATCTGTTTTTTTTTTCGCTGAAACATTTCGGTAATTTTTGCTGAGACATTTTGGTCAATGAAACTTTTCGGTCATTTGTCTCACAGTTGTATTAAAACTCGCCACAACAGTGTTTTTTAGCCTATATTTTCAAACATTCTGACCGAAATGACTTATTTTTTCGGTCATTTCAAAAACGTTTCGGTCTATTACCGAAAAAAACAAGGCTCAAATTGACAAAACTCTATTTGCGCTCTACAATGGGCGAAAATCGGGTATCTGCTCTGGCAATTCTTTCCATCATAACTGAATTTGTCGAAAAGCTTGATTTTGGAGATATAATCTCTGATTTTGCTTCGTCAAAAGGCTCGACGAGTTCAGCTTGAGTACCAACGAAATATTATGATCGGAGGGTTAGCGTCAGGACTGAGGCGGCGGTTATGCGTTATGCTGATAACATGCAGCATTGGCTGGCTGAAAGTTTGGCCGGCAGAGTGGAGTGTGTTTCTCATGCGATATTTTTCATACTCCGGCTGAATGCGCCTGCTGTGTGTGTGTGTGTGTGTGTGTGTGCTGATGTGACTGTCCGGCCTTTGCCCGGCAGAGTGCGTTTCTGATAATGTTTTTGTTGAACATGCAAGCTGTCTTTATGCTACAGAATTTGTTTCGCTTAGGATTGGCGTAGCCTACTGCATTTCTTGTCTCTTGACATAAGCGCGAAAATAATTTGTTTTTCGCAAAATGATTAGGACTACAGTTGTTGTCGTCAAGTATACCGCTCAATTGTCTCAATGTAGATTAATTCTTGTTGATGATTTTCTTCCTCGTCACGCTTTCTGGTTGCATTTTCCCTTCGTTAATTTCTTCTTTTTTGTTTGTGTTCAGTTTCCTGTCATTCATTTTCAAAATTTTTGTTCGGCTGTTAATCGTCTTGGGAGTCGAATAATGGTGACTTCGGTCATACCAACTCCATCCTACTACAAACCTTGTGTTTGTTCGAAAACAATGCGACAAAATCTTTTTTTTATGTTCATGTTTCTTAATTTGTTGTTAGCCTCACAATCTTATTTTTTTAGCTTGGAAACAATCCAACTTAAGGAGATTTTGTGTTTCCAGTTGTTAGTTGTATAGGTGTTCGAATACTCTACTGATATGGTGAGGTCATCATGTTGCGGCTATTACCAGCTGCAGCTGCGCATTGGGTCCCACTGCATGGTGTTCGTGGAGGTTAAACAGTCAACAATTTACGCTAGATTTGTCGAAAGTTCTTGCAAAAAGGCCTTCAAAAAACAAAATATCATACCATGGTTGACTGAGCAAGATGACGTCATAAATATAACACCACTGCCCACACCAGAGAGCGGAATTTTCTGCTAGGGCCAGGGGCGGAAGATTGTGCTCCTACGCCACTGGCCAGCAGTAAATACTTTGCCGATCAGCTTCAAGAATTTCAAGTATTGTATTTATTAGAGATCGACCGATATGACTTTTTTGAGGCCGATACATTTGGCCATTCATGGACCGATAGCCGATATTTTGAAAATTTTCAGATCTTGTTTTCTGCTTCATTATCAAAAACATAATGTATTCTATGCCTTACGTTTTTTTCAAAAACTTAAAAAATCAAGATTTATGAGCTAAAATTTTTTAAATTGTAGTGATTTCATTATTTTGCTATGATTTTTAATTGACCTGAGAGTAACTTGTCAGCATAGCAGGCCTATACACTGTCTGCAATGAATAAACACAGTGCCATGAATAAAAGAATGTAACAAAAGAATAAGAAGAGAACACCGAATGAATGAGAACTGCTTACAGTGCTTACAACAAAAAAAGCAAAACAGTGCTTGAAAGTTGAAAGATGAAGTACAAAATGGAGCATAAATTCAGGAGGTTAAAATTAGTACAATAGTGTATTCAATTAAACCACTGCCAAAATTAAAATTTTTTCCAATACAACAGTAACTTTTTTTGGTATGTTTGTTAATAGTTACTCATTACTGTACGACATAACTGTTGTAAAATTTTGTTTTTGCCTATGTTTCACATAGCAGACTCTTCTGCAACTCAGTGGGTTTTCAATTTGTAAAGTCAATCCAAGTCTTAAAGAATCAAGTTTGGAATTTTGGTGTAATGTAACATTAAATAACTGCATGTCCTTAAAAAGCGAACTAGTTGCATTAGTGCAACTGCAACTGAAGTACTGCCATTGGTAGGTCTATATGAAATGAAACACCTCAACTGGTTTGTCAATGCTTAGTAATGCCATCTCAACAGTTGAAGATTGTCATGCAGAAAGCAAAGTTTTTCTGCATTTTCACCAAGTAACCTGCAGGAAGTTAGCCGGTCATCTACAACCTGGCCTAAACAAAAGCAGCACTAGGTTATAGCCCAGGGGTTCCCAACCTTTTTTGCTGCTCGTACCGCTTTGTCAGGTCAGAGCATTCTTAGTACCCCCCAAAAAATTGAGATATATATTGCTCTATAAGAGATATATAAGCTGCTCTGTGACCCAAGGATTTTCGTACCCCTTGATGTTCAATCTCGTACCCCTTGGGGGTACGAGTACCCCCGGTTGGGCACCCCTGCTATAGCCGATTACCGCCCGTCCGACAGAAGTAAATTCCATAAGAACAAGTCACCAAACGCGCACATGTGCGAATTACGCATGCGATGATTGTTCAATAATGCCACAGCAGTTCTGATCCAATCGTAAACACTGCGCTTTTAGCTTAAGTTGCGTTGTAACAAACACTGCTTTTGCTGATCGTGTTTAAACAAACGGACAACAGCAATTGTGATGCAAGAATGAATGCTGACTACCGCGATATCCGCGCTGCTATCGGACATCGCCAAATCACCATTTCAACCAGGGTTGCAAGGTTGGCCTTTTTTAGGCCAAATTTCAGAAATTTGGCCTCGTTTCAAGTTGATTGGCCTAAAAAATTTTAGTTGGCTTTTTTTTGGCTTCATCTCAAGTTGGCTGGCCTTAAAAAATTTGCTTGGCCCTTTGGCTCCTTTTTGACCTTTTTTACGCTGAAATAGGTTGTTTTGAAGGAAAATATTACTATTTCATTATTTTCGGCAAAACATTTGCAAAATTTTTGTGATAAATGCTATATCAGGCGCCCGCATTCTGATATTAGTAATATTTGAGGGATACTAGATTCCAAAATAAGCTTTTGCGTAATCACTGGAAATGTGTGCCATCACTGCATTGTGCATTGTGTAAGCACAAAGCAGGCTCAACGCTTGCAGACAGGTCTGCGTCTCCGCGATAGAAATGCGACAATGACGTCGAACTGGAAGGGCTCTTATGATTCTGGTCGTAAATACAGGAGTTAGTGGAAGATGACTTTCGTATGGGTGCAGAAAGCTGCCGACAGATCAGTATGCAAATTGTTGCACTATTGTACGCAGAGTATGCAATTTCACAAACCATGAAAAGTCAAGGAAGATCAGTGCTTCAGTACAATGCCAAGCAAGATTTAACCTTAATTTCGAAGAAAAAAATTTTGATATGCTTGTAATTTGTGTTTTTTGTGACAAAGGAATGGCAATACCGCACATAAAGCTTGGCGTTTTTCTGGCCTTTAAACAATCGGTTTGGCCTTTTTCTGGCCTCTTTTTAGCATTATTTGGCTTTTTATTGAAATTTTCATCTCGCAACCCTGATTTCAACGTTATTTGTGCAATTCTGGAGTAGAGCTTCCGTAACTTGTGTACTACCACATTCACAAACCAGCGTGTTGGAACAGCTTGGATTGTGAGATCACAATTGACATCATCATGCCTCGTGGAAAATGTCCATTAAGTTAAACCAAGAACAGGATATTTTAGCTTGCGTGCAGTATAAACCAGCGCGCTTGTAGCCTAATACATCAAGTTAAGAGAAGTAGAATCCTTTTAAGATGTTACGTCCAATTGCTTCACAGCGACTGTTGTCTTTACCAGTGAGTAGCGATTGCAGTTGTAATTATATTCATAACACCACAAATGTTGCATAACATAACGCAATTCATTTTTCATACAAGGTTTTTTCAATGAATCTGCGCTGAACTAGGCATCGATTGGACTTCCGCACCTTACAGTCCAACTTTTCGTGCTGCAAAAACTTCTAGAAGTGCAACTGCATTTTATTTGTACACAGCATCTACACGCGGTAGCGCGGTCTGGACAATAAACGTCAAGCGTTGCGAAGTTTACCGACAATGTTTTTGTTTCGGCTGCGACGGCCGACGCATGCTTAATGATTCATCTTGTCTGTTTGTTTATGAAAACGCACCTGCTAGCCTTGCTGTAAGTAACTGTTGACTTGCTGCATTGCGCTTTGTTGCGCAATTCGTTTGGATGCGTGAGGAATATAACATTGTTTTGTCAACAACTACTGACGCCGATAAATTCGGCCGTTTTGGCCGATATATCGGTAAAACCCAAATATTGGCCGATATATCGGTCGATCTCTACTCGATTGTAAGGCGCGGCTTATAAAGATTTTTTTTCATCATTTCGTGCGATTTTTAATCCGTTGCACGATGTCAAGGTCTGTGTTTTATATGGCCGTGATGTGCGTGTATTGTATTGTATATACGTACAGGGTGTCCATAAAGTCCTGCACACATTAAAAATTTTTATATCGCAAAAACCACATTAAGGTAGAAACTTTACATTTTCGACAGTGAATTATACTACCATAAAGTTTTTTTGTTATTTTTTACAGGTTATTTTATTGTTCAGATAAGCAAGAATTAGTCATTTTTAATAAAGGCGTAAGTTTGCAACAAAGTATGAAACATGTTGACCATTCAACAAAAAGCACAATGTGTTCTTTGTTACCATGAATTGATCACCAAATCACCAACTGCAGTACAACGTAAATTTAGAAGTGAGTTTGGAGAAGACCCTCCTCACACTAACAGCATCAAGAGATGGTTTAAAAAATTTATGGAAACCGGAAGAACACTTGGCGCGAAATTGAGTATCGCCTTGACATATTGAGAGCAACAAATGGAGCATATGTTGAAGTCTATCAAAAGCATGAAAAAGCAAATTCTTGAAATATGGCTATTACTTAAACTACTCCAAATTTTTTAATTTTAAACTTTAATAAACAAACTTCACTTTGCAAAAAAACTGTATGATTTTACCTACTTTAGTTACTTCGCAATTACATTTTGAAATGTGTGCAGGACTTTATGGACACCCTGTATATCATGCGATGTTATCTCACCTATGCTGCTCACTGTCATAAACCGTTCTTCTTAAGTACTTCTGAAAATCTATTTCTCGACTACCACCATCGTTTGGAAACTGGAAGAAGGCGAAGTCATTTCTTTCTTGCTCGGCGGGTTTTGTCATGGACGGAGGCCCAGCAATCCCTGAATAAAAAAGCCAAAACAATTCGTTTACAAAACAATTCCAGACCTCATACGCTATTTAGAATTTTGATATAAACCAAGCAACACCATCTATGACAGTTAAACCACAACTTCATCGTTTCGCATCAAAAAATGCCGTACACCTCACAAAAGTCCGCAATCAGAGACTACCAACATCACGAAGGTAAAAATCTTCGATTTCACTTTCAACACAAAAAAACGTCACGTGATAATTTGGTAACATGCCCAACAGCTGTCTTTCCACCGTAAAGGCAGTGCTCGATGGTGAGCAGAACTGGTGGTATCCCAAGCTAAAAACGAACTAGCCCAGTGGCTCCCAACCGGGGATTCACAGAAAGATTTTTGGGGGTCCATAAGCTTTTCATGCAAAATATCAAATAATCTAGTACTATTTCAAAAACATAGCGGAAATTAGTATTGACAAAACGGAAAACATCAAAAAATGAGAAGTTGTAAATGTTCCACAAAAAGTTCCACACAGTCAAAAATGAAAATAAGTATTAGGGCGAAGTTGTGGGTACAGTCAGCTGGACTCTAGCTGGAACTGATCACCATGACGTATTGATTTAAAAAACTTACTGGGCTGACCAGCTTCTATTTTTGCCAACAGAAAAAAAAACGAATTTCGAATCTGACCACGAATTAAACCTCATTTCTAACCCCTATCACGTAACTCTAGCTCTCACCTCAACCTGTCAACCCGAGCTCTCGCACTGACTAAAAACTTCGTGAGTTGATCACGGAGCCGGAGTGCCAGAATAGATTCCCTCCGGAGTCTACTTTTTTTGCCAGAGCCAGAGCAGGACCCCGAGTCGGAATTATGAATAAACATCCGACCCAGAGCTGCAAACAGGAGTGAAATTTTCTGGTTTTAAACGATCCGGATAATAGCTTCTATTAAAATTCACCCTGACATAGTAATTGTTACATTGGCCTCATGATTCTTTTTTCTCTTGGTTAAATTGGACAGTGAACTATTAAGTACAAGCTGCTGAGGATGAGGGGGATGGCACTTGGCAGATTGACGGGCTCTGTTCTGACTGGCGCATGCACAGACAAACTCAACTGCTGTATCACAGGAATATAGCTTTTTAGTTTTGTAGTTACATCGGTTACTGAAAGTTTACCTCTGAACTTTATCTTGTTTTGTAAGCAGCATGCACAATTTGATATTTTTAGTGAAATGTACATGTATCTTTAAAATGAAACAAGTGCAGTGTGGGTTCAGTCAAGCAAGCAGAAATGCAGTTTACTTGACAGTATTCCTAACCATACTATTAATATCTTGCAAATTTAAAATATAAGAGAGATAAATTAATTGTGTGAAAAGGTGTTATGAAGTGTTTTGACTGTAGCGTGTGAGGCTTTATTAGTGGGTGCTTCATTGTGTTGTGCCTAAAGCAGCCTACTCTGGTGAAAGAGTTGAACGAAACTTGGATGAAGTGAGCACCATACGATGTTGCTTCTTGGTTCCAAGTTTGCTGAGTGTAAGCAGGAGTCGGAGTGTAAACTTTTAATGAGCTTGGGAGCAGGAGCTCGAGTCACTTTTTTTGGAACAGGAGCAGGGCCAAAAAAGTCACTCCGATCACCTCTGGACCATACCGTGCAAGCTGGCTGGGCTAATGACGTCTGAGGGGAAGGCGAGCTATAAAGACAACACAAGTCGTTTTAAAATTCACCACATTTTCAAAATTTGGTGGCCCATTCCAACATTTGGCAATACTGTTGCTGAATATTTCAATTGTTCCTGAACAGCCTTTTAACATTTTTTTCACCTAATACTATTTATATGAAATTATCTCGCCCTCTGCAGCACTTGTAACACACAATTCCATTCGTAAGATAGTTTGATTGTTATACAATGTCTGTTTCTTCCGTGATAAGTTGTTTCATGAAACATACATGATTTTTAGCACGAAAAGCGGATGACAAATGATAACATTTTCTAGTAGAGACCACTTGTACGTAGCAGTATTAACTGGCTGTATTATAAAGGGGTCCACAGCCTTCAGCAAAATTGTCAAAAGGGTCCAGAACACTGAAAAGGTTGGGAACCACTGAACTAGCCATTGCCACAATGCAGTAATTGCACTGTCGCCACGGCGTATACCTTTTTTAAAGAAATGATCGAAGTGCAATGTGGTCTCTTTGGTGACCGAATTTTTAGCTCTTTTCCGTAAAATGCAGCGGCTGTTGAATCCCACTTGAAGCGAAAATAAATGCTCTCGGGCCCAGTCATGTAATGGAATGACTTGCCAAGCCTGCAACAGAGGCATTGTCTACAGCGCTCTTTCTGATGACCCCTGGTATACTACGTTTCCATCTCCATCTAAAAGATCTGATAAGCCCTGTGTGGTTCTTTTGCTGTTTCAGTTTACATGTCCCATAACGTATATCGTACGTGATGGTCGCCTAGAAAGAATGCAGCCCTTGCACAGCAGGTCATTGCTGAGAGCGCCAGATGTTGCTGATATACCGGTACATGGACCACAATGTGCACAGCTTTAAACTGTTGCTACTGTTCTGCACATGGCTGAAGAAAATGGTCCATGCAGTTTTGAAATTATTTGAAAAAATAACTGTGGGGGATCGGCTATGCTGTACGGCAGTGAGACATGGGTGTTTGAGAGAGATCGAGGTGTTAGTTCTGAGGCGAACTAAAAGAGTTACATGAACCAGGCTAAATGCTTGTATGTTGAGAGCGAGTGTGGAGCGCCGCGCGAAACAAATGGACAAAAAGAACACTGATGAATTGATGCAGATGCTGCGATCAAGAGAAACTGTGGAAAATCTGGCAAAAACAAGTCGGATGCGATGTTACGGACATGCTTTGAGAAGAGATGAGGATGGTGCATTAAGAAACGTTCAGAGTGTCAAGGTAAAGGGTCAGAAAAACAGGACGACCACGCAAAACATGGAGGCAAGTAGAAAATAAGATTAGGGTCACTTAAAAGCGCTAGTGTTTCTGTATGCTTTCGAGGAATCAGTCGACTGCCATCTGCTGTCGTCTTTTTGCGATGATTCAAACTTGCACATATCTCTATTCAAGTATGCACTTTCCACGATGGGTGTAAGCAAGGAGTCGATCAGCAAATTTTTAATAGGAAATCGATTTCACGTAAAATTACGCATCTAAGTCCTGAAAATTGCAAGCAAAGCTTACGGGTGAAAGGTTGAAGTAACAGCAGAGAAAAAACAAACTCAAGACTACAATCAAAATTTCGTAACACAAGCTCATAAATCATAACATCTTAACAAACTGACTGACGTCAAGAATACTAGTGGCGACAAAAAAACTGACTCATGAAATAAGTGTTTACTCAAAAACTAAAAAGACGTTTACTCAAATAAATAAATGACTTAAACATCTTACTAGTTGATGCTAATGGCTGAAAAATTTCTTCAACTAAAAACTAACTCTTGGTGAAATGACTAACAACGTTAGAAAAAAAGAGATTAGGGATTGCGTTGTGAAAATAGATTAGGGATTGCGTTGCAGAAGGAAGACACCCTTAATCGAACAATATAGAGAAATGGTGTAAAGTTAATTCATGGCAGAAAGGAGGTAATCCGGCCACCCTCGTTTAACGGGACAAAACCAGATTAAAACTGGAATGCTACTGCTAGAGTGTACTGTGTATGCCATGCGAAGATGTGGGGCCAGCTATTCGTGCACTCCAGAAATCTTATTTGAGTAGCCCAAGGAGGTTTAGGGCGTAAAATAGCAAAATGAAATTACAAAGGTACTTTTTCCGTCCGATTGCACTATTGAAGGTAAACATAATGTTTGTTTTAATGGTTCTTTTCCACTTAACAGCCCAAAGCCAAGACTTAATCTATAACACAATAGCCAAGGCGTGTTCGAGATATTAAACTATAACCGCACACCTAGCTGATTTGTACAATAACGCTTCACAAGACTTCTAAAAGTGCATTATTCTCATATTTTCACCACTGGACGTCAACTCTGTAAAAGCATCTTAGTACGCAGTCTCAAACCGTGTAGAAACCAGCCACTTCCCTGACACAAGTCGGCTAAGACCACACTCAACCACCCCGACAGGTAGGCCGACGTCTGACCAGGCATTTCTGCTGAGTCACCATAAACACTTCCAAATATGGTCGCTAGGCGTAGTAAAGCGCCCGTGGAAACACAGTAATTGTGTGGGCTGTTATGGCTCCACTCAAGAGGTCCTAAGATTTTTGGCGAGACTGTCCTGTCTTTACAAGCTTGTACCATAAATGTTCTCTTTTTGTGGATAAGGCTTAGTGACCGGGCTACGAAAATTGGATTTGGGTTAAATTGGGGCAATTTTAACATAACTACTCCGTCACTTGCTGTCAGGGCTCCAACAATTTTCGATCATGGAACTTTTCTCATATGGAAGTCGTAGGTCTTGACAAAGATTTTTGTGTTACAACACACGAGGCACGTTCCAGGAAGCTCGAATTACTACTACAGCAAAAAACACCAGCCCAGCTTGTATGGGAAAAGATAGACAAGAAGATCTTTACTTGGACGGTGTAGTGATTGCTGTTCGTACCTGCATGGTAGTTGATTGTAGCCTACTCAGTGTTGCCTCTGGTTGAGTCTTGTTAACATGAAACTGTTGGCTTCAACATCAGACGTGTACGTCACAATTTCTTGTAGGCAAAATGTTTCTACTACAATTTCACATAAGCTAAATGCTTCTATTACTAACGTAAAATGTTAATCCCAACGCAGTGAAGAGAACTTCCTCAGCTTGAAACGATAACCAAACACACATGAGGATGAGAGATTGATGAAAGAAACTCAAAAAATAATGAGTCCAACTTTTTCATTCTAAAAGGAAAGCAAACGAAAACTAAAACAACACCTCACCTCAGTCAACATCAGATTTGTCGCCAAAATATCAAACATCAGAATTTTCCCTCGAAACATCCATATCTCATGTTATCTGATGTTTTACATCAAATGTGGCAACAGTGATTGGATTCTTGATTTACTGTTGCCGTTGCCCGGAACCGTCTCGCGTATCGATAAAGCCTTTTTAGTTGATTAAGGCGCGTGTAATTTACTGCGCTCTAGTAAGTAATCAATGTGTTCCAGCCGCACGTGCTCTCCAGTTGTGTTGCTACGCCATTGAACTAGCTGCTTCCGCCGTAATAGAATGTGGAAACTCAGTTTCTTAAAGCCTTGCAAGTAATTAGTCCTATTTGCACCAGTGGGCCGTTTCGTCACAGATGGGCCTTCAGTTCTGACAAAGCTCATTCAATATTATTTGAAAGATAATTAGGAACAATACGGAAATTCAGTTTCCTGAGGCTCACAGCATAGACACGAGGAAACAGCGCAGACGAAGAACATATTACAGGAAGGGTGGCGCTGACAATCAACTTAGTTTGGAAAATATGCTCTTAAAGGCTGAAGCGAAACATCTTGATATCACATAAACGTGCTACGAACGTCTGGACCAACACATGTCAAACCGACATGCCCTGCTGGGCCAACAAATCATGTCACTATTTTAATGAGGGTCGCACATCGAATTAAACTTATGTGAAACAAATAATCAGCAACTAATTATCCAGCAATAATGCTCCGACAGGAAAAATAATCAATAAAACTCAATAGCTAATATCATCAGTCAAAGTCTAACTAGTTTTTGAAACTTGTTGCCCAGCTCCTTATTACCAACATGCAATTTTGATACTGCGCAACGTAGCTGGTTCGTATATTTATTTGTCAGCTTATTGCGATTTGACTGTCATCAAAAGAATCACACAAAAACTATTTCCATTTTCCCGCTGCAATATACATTCTTTTGTTTCAGCTATTTGGAGTTGCTTAGAGACCTCTTAAACGAATCTTGCTGAATATTTTGCACCCAGTTTTGAGTAACTGCAGCTCAGCTTTTTCACTCGCCAATGCCAAGTTCTTTAATTCCGTCATACTTTTACTTGTAGACATTTTCAAATCAGAAGACTTCACGTTTGAAAATATTTGCGGCATATTAAGCATGTATATACTTTTGTTCTTCCCCTTGAACAACAAATAGTCTTCCCATTCGAAATTGAAACTGTTAATTTTCATAAAGTTTTATCCTTTTCTAACACGCACTATAGTGCAGAGGTAATGCGTTTCTGTACTTTGTTCTCAGCAAGCTACAATTTGGCTGGGTTGTTGGAAGCCGTCGAATCCCAACTGCTATGATAACTGCTCTTTGGCATCTCTAATCACTCCGCGACTGTGTTGTCATAGGCAATTTTAGCACCAATGGAATTACAAGAAATCAAAAATGACCAGGGATGGCATCACATATCGATTTCCTATTGGCTGGTTCTTCACAGTATTTTACATCTGGACTTACCAAATTGCTAACACCTAATCAAAAAATATCACCCAAAGAGCCATACCAAACAACAAAAACACTGGCAGCATTCCTGTTATTATAGGTTATTTTGACACAAAAGATCTTAATGGACTGCATTGTTCACCACTGCTTTTTATCTTATGTCCTGTACTTTTTCTGCGCTTTATCATTTGGTCTACATGATTATGGTCGCTGCCTAGCATCTCCATTCCTAATCTGCATTTCTCCCATATGAACTTACCCTATTTCTTTATCTGTTTTTTCTTCACTTTTCATACATTGCTTTACGTTCTTTTTTGTCTTGTGTTTGTTGGGGTTCACCTTTCCTACGTATTTGAAAACAAAATCTTAAATCATGACATTCGTCACCACAGAAAATTAACTGCAACCAAGGAGTCTTTCTGGTGAGACTTGATGGTCAAATCAGCCAACGCCTTCTTTTCACCTGAGTTTTTGAAACTTAGGTTTCATTACGAAACATAAACATTAGTAAGATTAAGCTTTACACTCATTGCCTAGCTAAACGCATGACCGTAAAATGTATTTACAGCACTAACAACAGGCTGGCTTCAATTCATACGATGATCACTAGGGCAACCAATTTTTTGACCTAATAACTTAAGATTTTCACTTTATAATTTGCAAATTTTGACTTTATTTTGACCTATAAATTTTCTGCGTTTGCAACTGGAAAATAATTCAGCCTTAGGTGTTGAGGTTAACCCAGAAGCACATTCATGTACTCAATGCTCCGAATTTTTGAAATATTTGGTTGTTTAACTTTGAGGATGATATATTGATAAGCACACAAAAAACTACTGTAGAGTCAAACCTGAGAACATCATACAGTTGAAACGCTATAAGCATAACGGTTGATGCATTTACCAAACCAGTACTGTAAGAGCACGTTTCTTGCCTCACCATGCCTATGCTACATCCTATTCAATCGTCCAGTAGTGGGCAAAACAGCATTATTACGCCAGAAGTCGCAACAAACCCACTATTATCACAGGACTGCAACTAAACTTGTAAAATCACATCAATATCTGTTGTTGTATATTCAATAAAGAATCGATGAAGAGAAAAAACTCTGCTGCAAGAAAATTTTGACCTAACGATAATTTTTGACCTAATGATAAATTTTGAATTTTTTTGACCTATAACTTGGGATTCCCTCATGGTAGGAGCGTGAAATTTGGTTTGTGGACATTTCATGAACTTTCAAAACGGCAGAAAAATTTTGACTTTATTGACTTTTGGTTGCCCTAATGATCACAAACAAATTTTTAATATTTTCATTAAAATAATAGTGATTCTGTAGTACTTAATAAAAAAAATTAAAAACAGCAGTGCAGTGTGTGACAATGGCTACAGTATACTTTACATGCAGGACAAGGTGTTAAAAAAACAAGCTACAACAAAATAGATTCCTTCGTTCAAGTGAAAATGTCCATGGATTGTTGCCACAACCAACTTGAACAATAGGCTAAGTGGGTAAACTACGGCCCGCGGGCCGCATGGCACTTGCAGAAACTCCTACGCATGCAGAATTTTATGAAACATTTACTGTTTTCATAAAAACTTGCAAATTTATGAAAATAGTGTATGTTTGAGTTCTAACTATAACTGCATAAATACCATTGAACGTACCGAATGGGAAATATAAAAATTGTTTGTAATATGAATATGTGGTTATTTACACACTGAATAAATTTTCCTACTTTGTAATGAAAGTGTGCGGCCCTCGGCTGCAACATTTTTTTTAAATGTGGCCCTCCGCGAAAAAAGTTTGCCCACCCCTGGGCTAGGAGAATCTCAGAGTACCATCATTAGCACCCTTAGTGTCACAGCATAGTGACTTATGTCAAGGCTAACGTTGTCCAGAGAACTCGATTCAATCAATTCCATTCTGTATGACCGTAACAAACTTTACTGCAGCAATTTACAGTCCATTCAAAAACTTGGTCGGCTCGTGGGCAGACCTTAGCGTCGACTATGGATCTGGCTCCTGCTCCGGTTAGAACTTAACATTTTTGGCTCCGGCCCCATGCATACATATTCCGACCGGAGTCCACTCCAGAACTCTGCTCAGCGATCTTCTCTGGTAGAAATCAAAAAGAACTAGAAATCTGCCTGCTGTACGCAGTATAAACATGATGAAACGGCACGGAGGAACATTGCATCAAAAATATCGAAATTAGGTCTGTTCATATCGCGCAGGCCACGAGTTGGACACAAACATGCAACACAGCTGTGAACTTGAACTGCCGGTGAGGAAAATGACATGAGACAAAAATTGCACTTCAGCTCGCGGTGCTTCATGCTTATACCCTAACATTTTTGCTCACCTGCATCCTCTTTGGGGACTGTAGTCATCCATATGTGCATTGCTCGCATGTCATAGAGATAATTGATGCAAGGTGGTCGAAACTGCGCAGTATGACAAGATGGCCACAGCAAAGCTCTACCTGCATGAGGATGAACGGTTTCTGTAACCTCAAGACGAGGCTCTTCGGTAACATTCTTGTTCCGGGTCATCGTGTAAAAAGACGCCTAAATGAAAATGATATTCTTCACATACATCATCGTAACATCAATGGCATGTTCATAATCGTTCTACAATAACAACGCCCAATGACTTCCGATGTGTTCATTTTGTTATGCATAAATTAGAACCTTCTAAACGGTCGTACAGTGGTCCAAAAAACTATCACCATGCTGACTATTAAAAGATCTCTTTACTACGAGCCAGGTTGCTAATGGTAGTGGTTAGTAATCACTAATCACCGTGCATACCTACCTTTACTTAACACTACACTGAACAGTGACACGACCAAGCTTTTGCACATATCCGCGGTCATCAGGCAACCACCTACGAAACATATAAGCTAATCTTAATCTAACAGGATAGAAATGGTCAAAAAACAAAACGCAGAATAAAATGGCTCCCCCTTGTTCAATTCGCTTTATCTTTTTTGCATTAGGTTGCGTTTTTAACCTTTTCTGTCGTGATAGGTACAGATTAGCTTATGTTTGCTATCTTGGTTCTTGATAAGCACGGTTACACGCGAAACTTAGGGTCGCACGAATAAATAAAACCCTGTTTCTAAAAATATGTGTAAGCTATACTAACAAATGTCGAGCACTCAATCACCACAGTTTTCTTCGAACCAGTCCAGTATCAATAAAACTTATTATTAAGCCAACAGCAACTGGCCAGGAAAACGTCAACCACAAGGAGGCAGTAGGGCATGCAACATTTCAAATGGACATTTCAATATAGCGATATCAGGTTTCCAGCTAAATTTGAAAACAAATCTCGAGAAAACGATTGCACTTACAGTATGCGTGCACAACCTTTTCGCTATTGGTGGCGGCATCAAGTTTATTTTTATGAATTACGGCCACCAGTGAGTTCAAAACATTTTAATTTTTTGCATTGCATCTGTTCTGCTGCTACACACTGAGCCTAAGCTACTTCCACACGCCTGATTGGCCGTATTTCTACTAAGTATCCTCATACACAGTAAACAGGGAGTTTTTATTAATACATGGCCGCCATAACTTACTGTGCATCTTCAGTTGCATGTGCCTGACCGCATAAATTTTTATCCTAGGCCGCAGTGTGCACCCCTGACTTACAGTTTATGCTGTTGAGAAAACACTCCTTTGGAAATAAGAGTCGTAACAGGGTGACATTTTCAATATGAATGTACTTATAACACTTACAAAATATTAGCAGAGCAACGATCGAAATGAACTGAAATAAACGAGTAATGAATCATTAAGCTCACTTCTGCTGGCATTGTATTGTGTAACGTCTTCAACCCCACACGCAAGGCGCCAGACTTCAAACAAGCATCGCAATAACAAGAAATTCACAAATACATGAAAGAAGGTAAGGATATATACATGGCGGTAGGAGAGAGTATACGGTTGAGGGCACCAATGCATTTACTGTACTTTGATGAAACACATGCTTTTAAGACACGCGCATGAATTACGCCATCACCATCATTATAATGTAGAACTGCGATGACTTCCAAGCACATCCATTTATAGAAAGCATGAGGGAGTGGGAGGCTGCGAAGTACCAGGGGTTATTTAGGCTGCAGATCGCCCAAGGACGAAGCTGCTCATAGTGTAAAGGAATCAGTGTATAATAGTTAGAAGTCTTTTGCTCTGGGTATAAAATGTAATATGTGCAATGCGGTTATGTGGTTAATCAGGGATTTTTTTAGGCCGTTTTAGGAACCCGATTCAGGTCCCTAGAATCAGAGAAAATTTTCATCGGGTCCCTAGAATCAAAGAAATCGGGTCCCTACAGGTCCACACCGGGTACCTAACAATTTCCTTAAAAAAAACTCGGTTAATTGAAGTAAAGAACTAGAAATCAATTCTCTGTAATCAATTTTTGTATTAATTTTAGTATCAATTTTAGTATCAATTCTAGTACAAATTTTTTACTTTACAAGTAACAGCTTCAAAAACCAGTAATCTTGTATTGCATACTTGCCCATAGTTGTTCAACCTCCAAGGGTGTGTGAGAAAGATTGATAACACGTATCTTCCAGGAGCGCAGTGCGTGCTTTTTGCAGGTGCAACTGCATCCAAGGTACGTAGAACCTCCAGCTGGCCGTATAATAATGTGACCTGCGAAGTTGGAGCGTAAGTGAGGAAGAGCTTTTTGAAACCGATTGCTAGCTGAGAAAAACAATTTTGCAAAACCGCAATGAAATGAGACCATGCCCAATTGCTGCAATGAAATGATTCCTACTCCTACTTGATCTAAGGCTATTCGCATCTTTTCCTGAAACACCCAACACAAAGAGAATTTAAGAACTATGGTCAACTAATTTAACAGCTACATAAAAAATAAATAGGCAACAACTTTGGTCTAGCACAAATTCACGTGGAGGTAGCAACGTCAAATCAGACATAAAAAAGATCAAGGGTAAATAGCGATCGTCAGTCACGGGGTTGCGAATTGTATTGTGGTAAATTTAGCATAGTTTCTTTGAATGAATCGAGCTAACATATCTGCGTTTTGGTTCGTGAAATAAAGTTGCGCATGAATCCGGCCACATACGCAAAAAATTCGCAGACCAAATAAAAAAGTTCTTGAATTTACTTCCTGGCAACAGTCGCATGCTTTTTTGTACCCTTTGCAGTTTGCACATGACATGCCACATACTGCAGTACCCTAAAAACCGCAGTGCTATTTCAATATTATTTCCATATCTTGCTGTAATCTTTCGTTACTTATTACGCATTTTTTTTCAAAACAAGCTTTGCAATCAGATGTGACTTTGTAATTATTTCTTGTCAGGATTCTGATGTTTTAAATGAGTCTAATACAAACTCGTGCCAGGAAATGTTTGGAAACCAACAAGTCACAAATTTATAAAACCTACCGCGCTGAACTTTCTTGTGAGGCATAACCCACGAAACAAACAACAGGGTAAGGAGACCTACGTCTTTAGCACGTTTGAACAAGACTTGATGTGCCCAACGTTTACAAGCTTGCAATGCAATCTGAATCCACCCAATACTTGTATTTGGGAACATGGTGCCCAGAACAGTTTACACGCAATTCTACTACAACTCAATTAGTCCATTTAGCTCGTTTGTTCTAGATTCTGCTTGTGATCACACTTAACATATTCATGCTTAATTAATTTGGAATTTAGTAAATGTTGAAACATGCCAATGGTTTTTAATTTACAGAGCTTTCCACTTTTGTCAGTTTTTATGAACGACTGGGTAATGGGTATCACTACTGTAGAAAAAAATATTCAAAACATAGCTTTATGCATAAAAATGATCAAGTAGTGAAGTCCCAATTTTGAAGAACAAATAGTTTAAAAGTATCATCATTTTTATGATTCACTACAAAAAACTTGTGACCCCAAACACATTTTGGATACATATGCCCAACACATCATAACAGATTGAGGGAAAGCATCTTTTGATGCTCAGGTAATAACGAAATACGCATACACTTGGCTGAAGAGACAAAACTGAAAAGAAGTTTTTGATTTGACATCAAACTGAGAATCACTTAAGCAATTCATATGAAAAGCAAAATGCTTTTCCAAATTCATCTATGTATCACCGACATGCAACTTCAGATAATGATTCAGTAGTTATCCAATAAGTTCAAGTAGTTATCCATAGTTAATCCACATTTTGTAATATTTATATACACAATGTACCAATATTATCAAGGACTTGTCTACACTCTAAAAATTTCACAACTTTAAAGGTTTTATGCACTAAAATAAACACATGCGTTTAAAATTTTGAAAATTTTTCCAAAACAACAGTAACTTTTTGGTTTATGATAGTATGTTTGTTAAATCTTGTGAAATTTTGTTTTTGTATATATTTCACAAATCAACCTTTCAGACTTTTCTGCAACTCAGTGGGTTTTCAATTTGAAAAGTCAATCCAAGTCTTAAAGAATCAAGTTTGGAATTTTGATGTAATGTAATATTAATAACTGCATGTCCTTGAAAAAGCAAACTACGATACTTGCATTAGTTACTGCAACTGAAGTACTGGTATTTGGTATGAAATGAAACACCTCAACTGATTTGGCAATACTCAGTAGTTCCATATCAACAGTTTAAGATTGTCATGATTCTGAATGTAGAAAGCACAATTTTTCTGCCTTTTCACCAAGTAGCCTGCAGTAAGGTAGCCGGTCATCTACAACCTAGCCTAAACAAAAGCAGCATTAGGCTATAACCGATTACCGCCTGTCTGCCAGAAGTAAATTCGATAAGAACAAGTCGCCCTGATAATAGGTAAGATGCACATGTGCGCATCACGCATCCGATGATTGTGCAATAATGCTCGGTAGTTCTGATCCAATCACAAACACTGCGCTTTTAACTTGCGTTGTTGCAAACATTGCTTTTGCTAATCGTGTTTAAACAAATAGACAACAATTGTGATGCAACAGTGAACACAGACTACCGTGCTGCTATCAGACCGAACGACAAATCATCGCTTCAATCATGTATTTGTGGAATGTTGGAGCAGCGCTCCCGTAACTTGTATGCCATATCCACAAACCAGCACGTTGCAACAGCTTGGATTGTGAGATCACAATTATTGTTATCATGACTCCTGGAAATGTCGATTAAGTTGACCCACAAACACGATGTTTTAGCTTGCGTACAGTATAAACCAGCGTGCTAAGCCTAACACATCAAATTAAGAGAAGTAGAATCCTTTTAAGTTAAGATGTTACGTGCAACTGCTTCACAGCGACTGTTGTCGTCACTAGTGAGTAGCGATTGCATTTGTAATCATATTCATAACGCCATAAATGTTGCTTAACATAACGCAATTCATTTTTCATGCAAACTTTCAAGAAAATTAATCTGTGCTAAACTAGGCATCGATTGGACTTCTGCACCTTAAGTTACAGTCAAACGTTTCGTGCTGCGAAAACTTCCGAAAGTACAACGAGAGTTTATTCGTACACAACACTTGCACGCGGTAGCTTCAAGCATTGCGAAACTTCCCCGATGATGCTTTTGTTCCGACTGCGACGGCCGACCCATGCTCCATGGTCAATCTTGTCTGCTTGTTTACGAAACCGCACCTGCTAGCGTTGCTGCAAGATAACTGTCTTGACTTGCTTCATTGTGCTTTCTTGCGCAAGTTGTCTGGATGCGTGAGGAATATAACAGCGTTTCGTCAACACCTACTGAGGCCGATAAAATCGGCCGTTTTGGCCGATATATCGGTAAAACCCAAATATCGGACGATATATCGGTCGATCTCTACTAAGAGAAACGAAACTCTTCACAATTGACAAGCTAAACCAAATTACATTTTAAACACAATACTAAATCCCCACCGGTTGAGAACCCTGGTATAGACTCAGTTCCATTTGATTAGTTAACATAATGTTTTGCAATAACTTATAAGAAATTATAAAGTTTTTCAGCAAGCAAGATTTCTAATATTGAAACACCAGTGATGTAGTCGAGACCGTAACCTCAGACACCGAAACCTGGCTCAAACTTTAAGATCGAGACTTTGTCATAAAAACCGAGACGGAGACCTAACATTTCTCTGATGGTAATTGAAAGCTGACTCCTAGAATAATGTTGCAAAAAATATCTGGCGTATTGCCAAGATAATCAAAATCACCTGAAATATATGCAAAAGGCCAAACACTGAAAAAATCAGTTGTCAGTTTCTTGAATTAACACGCTCAAAGCAATGGTCTAATTTATATATTGATTGAAAAATAGCATGAACATTGAAAATGCATTAAGATGCTCTACACAAATTCTCCTCGAAACATGTCAGTTAAGCATTTGAAATTTGGAGGCGTTTGGCATTGCCACCTCCAACAAATTTGTATTGACTCAAGAAAAATATGTGATATCTTGTTCGTTAAACACTACCAACTCTTCTGAGTAAGAACAGGAGGCAATGCCCTTATGAAGCTCATGTGTTCTGGCCTGCTGTCTAATATTGAAATAGGTTATTTGAGAAAGCGGAAAAGAAGTGACTACTTCCATTTTTCGATTTTAAACAAACAGTAATTTAAGCGAGTGCATAGTGCAGCAGAATTAGGCAAAACAGCACTAGTACAGTGGTAACTCCTCAGCAAAAGTTTCTTTCAATCCACAAAATTTGTAACAAAATTTCGTTGTTTTCCCATTTACCAGTCACTTGTTTCATTATAATTTTTTTTATTTGAATGTCAGGCAATAAGCTAATATTCTATGGTGACACTCAAATTTATCCACCACATATTTGGTGTATTTTTGGTTGATAAAGCTTTGCCATCGTTTGTAATGCTACCTACACCTTTCCAAGTTCCTATTTACCCCACACAACAAGAATTTGGTTTGGAATTCTCCAAAGATTCAGAAGCTTTGGAGATTATTTCAAACTGATGAATTTCGAGATTAAAAGAAACACCGAAGTAATAGTTTGAAATTTAAAAAACAAAATTGTAACTTGTTTAACCTACCCAAAATTTTGCCTGTGAGTCGCCTACTGATGCAATTAGAAAAAATCTTTAGACCTAATAGAGCAATAGATTTTTTAGCATGAATTAGATTTGCACTTCAAACCAGCGCAATAATATCCCAACGCATGCTATGGGGCAGTAGCATAGCAAGGTTGAATGTCGCCCAAGGCTGACCATAAAAGTGCAGCCCTTTCCACCCCTCAAAATTGCTTACAATAATCACAAAAGAAAGAAACTCCTGTTTCATGCTTATAAAAGATGAAAGGAGTAATAAAGCATTTTCAACATCAGAATCAAATGCTCACAAATTGTAAGTAATCTTTTTTTTATTCACGATTATGGGTTTTGCTTTTCTTGCATGTCTGCTGCCTTTTTCATCAATTTTCCTATTTTCTGCTTTCCTTAAATATCCATCTACAGACCTGGGATATTTCATTGTGCAGTAGAATTTGCCTAATTCGTCACCTCAAGGGGATTAGAAAATAGTGACGAATTAGGCGAAGTGATAAATTACGCAAACAGGTGAAAACTCTGTCATAGAAGCCCGCATACTTTATCATAGTAACTCGTATGCATAGTGCTATTATTTGCAGTAAAATAAAAGCTTATGACGTTATGTTTGAATAGAACAATTAATTCCTCTACTATATTTGGACTCCTCCATTTAATCTAGCACCTTTTCAGTCTTTAACAAACTGCAAATACTTCCCACGTTCTCTCAATGGGGATTCGGGTCATGCTTCGAACCTTGTGCATAAATTCGACAAATTGCGAGGTGCAACAATTCTCGGATAAAGATCCTTAATTTGTTTGAATTCTTGTAGCCGCTTAGACATCAAAAGCGAAACTGCAGATGACGTATTAGCCGAACAAAACGCTTCTAAGGGATAGAAAGAGGTGACGACGAATTGAGCAAATTGACGAATTAGATGAACAGAAATGTCCACAAAAGATAGGAATTCTTTCAGGACCGACGAAAAAGTAACGAATTAAGCGAATTGACGAATTAGATGAGTTCTACTGTAATTTTTTTCTTGTTGGTTTTCAGTCTGCGGTAGGCCCAAGCCACACCACTTAGCTCCAACTACTAATAGCAGGCTATAGGCCTAATAAGTAGACTACAGGTCTAATAAGAAATTTACTAATCTCATCTCCGTAAAGAATGTTTGATTGTTCACTTAGTGTTGAAGTAGTAGTTTATTTCTCTCAGTTCAACTCCGTCGCCCACTTGCATAGAACCCTCTTAAGGTGTGGGACACATTTTTGATATGTTATGTCAAATAGGCTCAAAACTAGCTCTGGTTGAGAAGCGCTGGCTTGCAGGCTCCATCGTGACTTGCATTTGCAAAGTTGGTTCAACTGTTGGCTGGGGCTTCTCCCAAATACTCGTGCATAGTCTTATTCCTTGCTTTCATTCAGTACCAACAGATGTCTGTTTCGAAAACTGTTTTACCCAACTCTACGACGTAGGACATTCACCTTTTTATTGAAATGCAGAGTTGGATTACAATTGAGATTAAGAAAAATGTTTGGAAAATCACTCAGTGACAGAAACTACTGGGGGAGCCAACAAATCCATGCCAAAATTTCAACGAAATCAGGCCTTGGAACCATTGACAAAAAGGTCTATTTTCATTGAATCTTATCTTGAGCAGAATTCATACAAATGTAGTCATTTATGCTGTAAGTCAGAGACACACTGCACTCTAATTTCAGCTGCTGAAAGTCTAAATGTATGTATATGTATCGACATGTGCTTCACATTAAATGATGAACAGCTATCGCATTAATTTAATGAAAAAAGTTAGCTTCATCACACACGTTCGATGATCACCATTCACCATCGCCATAAATGTTTGAAGAGTAATGGATTTAAATGTTCTGCAAATTTTGAAACTAAGATGTGATTACCCTATTTCACCACACGCATACCATTCTTTAAACGTTTTGTGCTCTTGTGTCTATGATCGCGTCTGCATGCACGCAAGTCTGCAATAAACTATTATTATCATTGAATGCAGTTGATCATCAGTGGACACAAAACAACTGGAGTGTCACAATGTTTAACTATTAAATATGTAAATTACGAAGAACAATTCCACAGCAAATGAGGAAAGAAACTCCACAAATATAACCTTTGAACGTCACAATTGACAGGCAATCATCTAACTACTTCGGTACTTGAACCAAAGGACATTAGAGCGTGCATGTATTGATTAATTTTTCTACTGTTTATATTGTAGTGGACAAACAGTGCTTCATTGTCCGGGATTTTGGAATAATGCATTTTATGAAATCTAACCGCAATGTTTGCACAGTAAGAATTATTTAGTGCTAAAGATTCAACTTTGTAATTTTTTACTGTTAAAAGTTACTGACGAGATGACGGCATTACATCCATGTTTCCGGAAAGGTAAAAATGAATGGGAAGCAGAATGCTTAGTTTGTAAGCCAGGAACATACATCTCGGTTTCATACAAGGTATGGCAGATTTAAAATCACATCTCAGTTCTGAGTGGCGTTGGAAACCGGGATCCTGGTTTCGAGAATTCCCGAGAATTTGCAGTGGTAATGGTTTATTGTTTCATATGACTCAGCCAACAAGCAGAAGTACCATAAAAGCCATCGCATGCAGTAAACTAACCATTAGCGAACATTAGAGCAAATGAAAACACAATGGGACAATAGCTGAGCAGTGTAGACAAAGAGGGGCGCTGTGTCATATAGGATTGGCGAAAGACCGTGGCGGTCATCTGGTCAACCAACCCCGTTTATTACTTTTTGACAAGTGTTGAGAAACAACAGTTGGACATCAAATAAGCATAATGAAAAGAAAAACAAAAAACGAATGAACGTAGAACATGGTGAAGAAAATGTACAGGTGAAACCGCATGCCTATGTACACAGATGAGTGGATCGAATTTAAGTGAAGG
>Ga0210059_1001985_pt1 | contig 31582 bp, 12 predicted proteins | sample Ectturendosymbi2_FD_188042 | JGI IMG/M metagenome (GOLD analysis project Ga0210059, IMG submission 188042) | Ecteinascidia turbinata endosymbiont from Florida, USA - Sample 2 (SPAdes) (version 2) | ecosystem: Host-associated > Tunicates > Ascidians > Unclassified | place: Key West, Florida... | reverse complement strand
TACGCTCATTGCGTTAAACTAGTGATTTTCGACCGGTGTTCGATGGAATACTAGTCAAACTTATCAAATTTCCTGCGGAACACCTGACGATCTTTCACGGAACACTAGTTTTCCGCGGAACACCGGTTGAAAATCACTGGAATAAAAGTTATACGCGTGTTTGATTCGGCGTGCGCCTATGTAGTCAGGAGCCTCGCCGAGTTACACTATCTGTGGTACGTGCTAGCTACTCTCGTGTGCTGCACATTGCAGTTGTTGTTGGTTTATTACGTCTGTTTACAAAAAATTGTAACTAGTAATTAAAATAAACGATATCGTTTACCACGTAAAACTGGTTCTAGATGAGAAAGCACAACCAGATTCATACATTAGGCGCACCGCATTATAAGGCGCACTTTCGATTTTTGAGAAACTTAAGGGGTTTAAAATGCGCCTTATGGTCCGAAAAATACGGTAATTGCCCTAATTTGTTTGCAGGCAATCATCTGCTTACCGCGCTCGCAAAAACCTGAGAGTGAATGTTACGTCATAGAGCGGTTTATAGGAACAATTGTGGAGTGGCATGAGTATTGCGCATTTGTACACTGCTTGATGCAATCGGAGGGCTGCGCATCCTAAGACAGGGACGAAGTAACAATTTGGGTTTCCGAAATTTGGCAAAATTGCAAAATTCCTCGGTCGATTTCTAGTCTTAAAAGAAAATGTGGTTTTATGCTGAAAAGTGATATCAAAAGCTGCCCTTCCGTGACAGACACCTTTTTTCCAGGCTAGATGCGCCCCTGGTTTCAGGTGATTGGAAACTACATTGTATTCAGACATAAAGTTCATGACATATAATAATCGGCCTTGTTCTTTTAACTACCTTCATGTTTGTTTGCAACTGACAGCGAGGAGGTAAATGTACGTAGATATGACGTAGCCCACATAATACGTAGCTTACTTCACAGTGTCGCAAATTGAACGTCATGCGGCAAGTTTTTACACTAACTCATGCGTAATTTTGAAATGCGGTGTATTTACAAACGACCAGAAGCAATTCAAGTGATATCACTGATATCATCTACGCAGGTTTAGGTAAAGTTTATACAAGATGTGAAAAGCACAGCATTGAGATTGTTTGATGCGCTGATATCAACGAGTCAAGCGTGAAAACGTTTTAGCTTTTGGCGATAAAAACAAGGTAAATTCTAAATTATTTAACTATTAACTTCCGATGACCATGTTGGTGCACTGTTTATTGTCTATTAGCTTTATCCTACTTAAAACAACGGCATGGTCTGAAAACAAAGAAATTCAACTCACGAACACAAACAATAGCTTTTAAAACAAAAACCCTTGCGCACCGCTCCACTCCAAACGTGCATCTGGCAAAGCAAACACCAATCGATACATCGCCAGAACATTTGGCGCCAAAGACTACGTGGAAATCGCGTAATAACGTCACAACTAATCATCTCTGTCGCACTCACCAATAACTGTGGTGGCTATCTCTGACCGCATAGCAGCTTCCAGTAGTATTTGCGGCTCATTGGGTGGATTTTTTGATGGAGCTGCTGACAACTGGGGTTGAGCTGCAGACAGCACCTGCAGTCGGTTTTGAATTCTGCAACATTAATAAATAAATTGTGGTCAGGAACATTGGTTTTGTAGATACAAACAGAAGTTTGTTGTGCCCAACTTACGCATGCGCAAGTTCAGAAGAAAATGTCAAAAAAGAATCTTACTTTTCCTAACATTTGCGTAAAAAGTAATGACAAAGTAATGGGTTATGCAACTGTTGACAGCTCTCCTCTATTCTTTAATTGCAGGAAATTGCAGGATTTAACTGAAGCTCAAAAAGCGTTTCCGAGTTTGGTGGTGTGGTTTCAACACTGTTGGTTCTAAAATGACTCAGGAAAAATCAGTGGCAGAGCAATTTCCTAATGGATTTTGACACTTTTTTTCAATAAGATCCTTGTTACCTTGTAATATTTGCCTTCATGATATTGTCAGAAATAAACTCGATCCAGATCACGGGTATGAATAATGAAGGGAAGGGTGAAAACTAAAAGCGTCAGTAGTGCCCTCGAACATGAGTGCTTTGCTGTTCAGCCATGGCGCAACTCAACATTCAATATCACCGAGGGCCCTTGACGTTGATAACAAGCACTTGCGCATTCTTGAGGCGCAACACCAACACAGAAGAAATGCTCTTGAAAATAGTTTGCAGAACAAATACGTCTGGACAGCTAACATCCAGCAGTGACGTCAACCACAGATGCTTTCTTTGTAGGGTTGTTTTAAAATCATACAAGCGCATTCTATGTATCTAATGTTATTTTCCAGTGTTTGATCCTCAACCTACATAGGAACTTGCAGACGCTACATTATATTGCGCCAAACTGGTAACTTAAATACTGGTGATTGACACTATGGCCCTCAAATAACAGGTTCTTTTGGAGCTGGAATGGTCAAACTGAATTGAATTAAAGGAACAAAAGTGAAAATGATTTTTAGGCGCTGGAAATGATGTGATATCTAAAAACACACAAAGCTTTTTCTTAAGGTTCACGAATAAGTAAGATGATTTTATGAGACCATCACGCTATTAAAAAAGAACCATGGAACTATTAGGTAATTAAAATGAGTAAACATTTGCAGACTGATGGTCCATAGCATTTCATGATTTACACGTCGAAGATGGATCTTGCGTTTTCTTTCCAAGATGGCCGACCAAAATTATCAGTTGTGCTTGAATGTTCAAAAGTATGTTTTAAATAATTGAGAATACTTGAAAACAGAATCCAACACAAGCAAATTTAGCAGAACCTGTTTCAACAATTTAATTTATATTCGCGTTTGGATCATCTTAGCTGCTCTAATTCAAAGCTCAAGGGGCGAAAATAATTTGCATCGTTACAAAAATAACTTTATCACCAGTTTTAGTTTCTTGTAACTCTTGGCAATTTTCAGGTTTTAAGATTCTAATTCCAAACACAGCGGAAATCTTTACAATTTTATCTTAACTAAATTTCTACTCTGCCACAAACTTGTCAAGAGCAACATAGTACATTCGAGCAGATACATTAAAAGATGTGATCTGTAAAGAATCACAGAAGCGGTCAGATTCTCGAAAGCGTTCCAATCATCGTGTTTGCCGCGTTATAACATTATAACTAAGATGTGCTGGTTTCGCACTTTTTTAACAACGCTTTCTTCAACCTGCCTTGAAAAAGTATAGTTTAAAATTATTGTAAGTTGCAAGTTTTACAAAGTCAAACACCGATCCATAATCTGTTTTAGAATGTACTGTTGCATCAGAAAAAAATCTGGGTTACACGTCGTAGAAATTAGTCCTCATGCGAAAGTCTCCGTTATCCAACATACCATTGAGTTATATTTCACCGCTAGTTTGTCATCTAGAAAGGCAATGTTAAACTTACTGTGGGGTTTCTGCGTTACGTCGTGGAGCACGCAGCATTGGTCTGTTGATATTTGGGAATCGAGTAACGATGGTGTGGACGAATTCAGGACCCCTCTGTTGCAGGAGGTATTCACAACTCGGATACCATTTTGCGTGTTCGACCCAGGGATCATCATTTTGTCTCCAGTTCTGCAAACCTCCGTTGCAGTGGAAGCACTTCACTCGATCTCGAACTTCTGTAATTGGTTTGTGTGACAAAATTTATTATATTAGTAATACCCGGCTAAGTGCACAGTGGCTTAAACCCACGTCGTTTAGACGAATAGGTCAGGTTCAACACGCGGTCGATAACTTATTAACTATGCCTGCTTCCTTTCAGCTTCGTCATCAGCGTTAAATGTATGAAAAAAATATGAAAGCTTAACGCGCGGTGTTGCATTTTTTTAATTTATTTGTAACGTATCAGCGCCATAAGTTTTGTCAAACTATTAATTGACTATTCGAAGAAACTTTAAATCCTTGTCGGCAAGGGCACGTAACCAATCTGCAATTATTGTACCTGGCAGAGGTGGCTGGAGTCACATTTTCAGACTCCCACTCACCTTCTGTTCTAAAATTTTCGATCCCGGCTCCGAAGTTATTTTTAAATTTGAGAATCCGACTCCTGCTCAAACTCCGAAAATCATCTCGGCAACCAAAAATCACCTCTTGCCTAAGCCACGTTTTTTTTTGTTTAGACTAGATGTCGAACCGAAATTGCTTCCTGAGCCAAACATTACGTCACTATCTTAAACAGGGCTGGAAATTTAATGACATAATGATAAACAGGGCTCGAAATTGAATGACATAATGATAAACAGGGCTCGAAATTGAATGACATAATGATGTTTGTTGCAACACCGTAAATTTGGCTGAGCATAATGTTGTATATTGGTGGATGCAAAATAAAAGGATATGAGGGAAGTGGTAGTTAGATACTAGGTCATTTTGAAGTATTACTTTTTGAGAAGAGATGATGCTACAATGCGGACTTCACTTAAATATGGTAGGCTACTGCATCGTGTGAAACGTGGTTGGAAACTGGGAGCTGATACTCATAAAGTGTTAATTGGTTCTTTCAATTTTACAGTACGGGCAATGTGAACCCCTTCATTATAAAGCCATAAAGCCCAGTGCAGTTCTTATTGATTATACATTTTGAATTTTGGTATGTAGGCCCTACTTCCTTGAAAAAGTAAAACTTCTGTTATTGGTAAAAGACATTTTCGTCCTCTTCCAGATTGTGCTCTCAACGAAAAACTCTACGCGATTCCATGCATGATTTTACTCAAAACAAACGCAGGTCTTACGAAGTGAAAAAAATCCTGCTTCTGCATGCATCTGTGGCGTTGCTCTGGTGAAATGCCAGTTGACGAAGGTGATGACTCGGTCTCTTGTTATTCGCATGCTGGGTGTTGCAGGAGAATTGCAGGGGAACATGAGACGAAGATCAGCCAGCTGCTGTTCGGTTAGCTCGTTTACGAGGCTTGTTCTCAATGGTGACCTCTACGAATACAAGAAAATACGACATCAAAAGACCGTCAATGTTTCAGGTTCCTTTTTGCGCTTTGTGAGGTTACGAACGAGCGACTTTTAGTCTTTTCGATGACAAGAACGACCCCTACTTGTACAACTGAAAGCACCGTTCAATCACTAGCTGTATAAAATATTAAAGGCTATAGGTAGCACGGATCAAGGACAGTGAGGTGTCACTTAATAAAATCACGTCACCGGTGGCATATCAACGATGTTAACTTTGTAATAATTTTATGAATTTCCCTGCACATTTATGTACATTTTTAGCAAGGTACGAATGACCTCGTTGGTGATTTTCTACGCTGAAAGAAGGAAAACTATGTTTCACAAATGCGTGTAGAATATAGCCAGTTTTGGAAGTCTCACGTGACAACAGTCCATTTGCCAAAGCAACCAAAATTCTGTTTCACGCCGCATTTTAAGCTTCTGACTCACACATGCATTTCGATTTTGCGAACTGCATAATGATTTTGAGACACACGCTAGCATCTTCCTTTTCAATATATGCAGAACGTGGCATATCAAGATGATCAAACAAGACAGCTGCGTCTGATCATCAGCCTTGTAACCGCATCGCGGGTTAGAATGTCCGTCATTACATATATGTGACGCATAGAGACTAATATTGACTGGGAAAACACCTTCCGAAGCGAAAAGGCAATTTAATATGTATGCGACAGATGCTACACAAGCCACAAGCTGCTAAGCGCATGAACGCATCTAAAGTATACAAATGTAAAACGCCACACGTAGATCGATAAGAAGGGTTTTCCACCCAGAGGGAAAATCATTGGAAACCAAAAGTAAGCCTGGTAGAAGACACAAAAAACAAGAAACTAATCTGCTAAAACAGATTTATTTTCAGCACTACCTTATCCAGCACCGATTTGTACCAACGTCTGAAAGTCTTTTCCAACCAAGGAATGCCCTACGAGTGATTACCTGCCTATTTGTGTCTGGAATGTTCCTGCTTTCGCAACCTTGAGCCATTGTACAATGGGGAAAGTGGGTAAGATGTTCCGTGTTAGGATTGTCAAGTCTCCTCCAGTTCCTCAAAACGCCACCGCAACAGAAACATTGAGTTCGGTCCAAATTTCCTAAATAGAACCAACCCGAGGCGGCCATGTCTTCTGCACGTGGGGCCGAGTCACTGGACCAATCAGCAGTGAACGTTTGGAATCGGTGACTTTCACGACACAAGTTAAGTGATCGGATCAATCTTGCTTGGTCAGGGTTTGGGATAGTGGCAAGTTGTCGGTAGATAGGAACATCATACGTCGGAACAGGAGGAGCGAGTGGTCTCGCTGTTTGGAAATGTCTTAGGTCCAGACCTTGATAATGTTGTACGGCCCCATAGCTGAAAATAAAACGAAGTAGGTCATCAATGTAAAGCATGCGGTGTTATACCGATTCAAGAAAATCTAGATGCACTCCTCATTCTTTTCATCAAACTTCATAAAACTTAAAACAATTTTCAGTGTTAACAAAGCAATCTCTTTTCAGGTTTAGAAAATTAGCAATGCAGTTCATTATGGTGAACGCAGTTCACAGTATTATCATGACTTCTATATCATAAACAGCTTGCATTTCATTTTTGCGACATCGCTAATAGCCCCTGTAAGAGCTTGTAGCAAGGTTGACGTTCAAAGGATTTGAAAAAGATTGGACAGAACCAAAATGAAGCATAATTCCTAAAATTTTATTCCAACGCAGCTCCAGGTTGTAAACGTTTATTTACTTGAATTAAATAAAACATTACGCTAATCCTGAAAAAAGTTTTTCCAACTAATCATTAAACTACTCATAGAGTCAGTGAGGTTTTCTTGAAATAAAAAATATTACTAATTTAAAATGACGATTGGTAGCAAGAACTGACATACAACGGACAGCTAAAATACTTACGGCACTTGCTGTGGAGGCTCAAAAGAAACAGGAGTAAGGCGTGAAAACTGGGCAGTCTGGTGAACGGTAGGCCTGAAATTAGCTTGTCCTGTTGAGTGGTTTTCTACTGATTCCGGCTGAAAGGAATGTTAAAAGTTTCCATTCAGGATATATTGTCTACACTTTTTCCCCAATCAAAGCCAACCATATGCAAGGCCGTTTTTTTGCAAAACAAAATAATCGTCTATTGTCACGTAAAAAGCACATATATATTGTAACACACATCTCTTATTTTTGCCAAAATGGAATATTAATATTACAGAAGAAACGTATCAACAATCCAAAACGATCGTGCAGATGCAGTCAATTGTCTGAATAAAGCACACGTCATTCCTGGGGTGGATCTAGACAACAAAGTTAGAGAGAATGATTTCAGTAATATTTGGTAGTCAAGTTTCATTGAGGGATCACTACTGTATAAAGATAAAGTACACTTCACAATACTGCGGTAACGAAAGAATGGACGGAAAAATGGCCTTACATCGCGAACGCTGTTTTCCGAATTGTACAAAATCATGATGATTAAAGCTAATTTCGCAGATTTAAGAGGGTCGATCGCCCCAATCGTCCCAATCCTGAATCCGCCCCTGCGTTATTGCCTGCATCAAACGAAGCTTACCAATGCAATGTTATTTGTAGATGGCTCTGTTAAGGGTTTGTTTCCACAACTGTCTTCGCCTCGGACGAATTGACAGGTTGACCTGAAAGAAATAAACGCTAAAACATTGCACGAGATATACAGAAGTCAAACCATTAAATAATTCATATATGTATAATATATTCTCACAGTTTGAGGGTTGCAGGGTAAAACCCATCGGCGCTACGTTAACTTTTGGTTGTTTTTAAAGTTGAAATTCAATCAACTTGGTGCATAATCCAAAACGAGGGAAGCAACCATGAAAGAGAAAATAAAGTGAATGAGAGGAATTGACAAATAATTTATACAAACTCTTTTTTAGAATCGTACACTCATTTCTGAAAGCCCCTTTTTCAAGAAATTGATGTGTGATTGCAATTTCATATGTGTAACGGCGCGCAGCGACTTGTGTCCTATCCGTGCTTAATGGCTTCAAGCTGTGTTCATGCGGTTACTAGTTATGTAATGTGTTCAGCTCTCTAGATTCAAAGGGGGTTTGATGCACTCGATGCTACCTTAAAGCCTAACGTTGATTGACAGCATCTGTGCAGATGCCGCAGTATTCCTGCCAGCTACGGTTCCCGTGGCTTCCTAGTGTAGGCCAGCAGGTTCTTGACCGCCTTTGCCTGTTTACACAATACCGCACGGAGACCCCTGCAAGCGGATTGACCTGCTTATGTCCCCTGGTATATCGCCCTCGTGGTTGCCAAGTAGGTAGGCAATGGCCTTTGACCGTTTGCGCAATCTCGCGCCAAGATCAACTGTTTTTCCTTTTCGCCTCGCATAACGTGCAGTAAAAAACACAGCCTAGTGTAATTTCGAGTTGGTAACATTTCGGCTCTCTTCGTGTATGAACCAAATTCTGCTAACCGAGTCAGAGTATTTCTGATCACCGAAAAGACCAAAGATCTGAGCTGTGGATTTCACACCAATTGGTATGTAATATGTGTTTATTCTTATTTCTCTTGAACGTCTGTAGCTCACCGTGAATCCAGTGCAAGTTTATCGCTGTGCCTTTAGTTCGCGTAGACTTACCTGAGAATATTGGCAACAAACTCCCTGTCATTGTTAATTGCTGAACTGACTTAATTCGCAGTCGCGCTTTCAAGGATTAATTGTCTTGCCACGCTGAGTTAATCGACGTTGCGGTCTGATAGTTTGCTGTTGCTGCGTTTGGTAGAATCACTTAGTTGTTTCTGTTGTATTTCAGAAACCGTGTTTGACGATCAGTCGCCGTTGAAGTTTGATGTCTGTTGGATTTTGTGACAACAAAGTTTGCCCTGATTGATTGCCCTCCGTTTGCGTTGCTGTAGGGAATAAGAGACAACAGCCCTGTGGTGCACGGAGTTCGTAAGGGTCAGGTTTAGGCGAAAGTTCGTCAGGCGCGCGTTTCTCTAATTTCTGCGGACTAGCTCCTCCACAGCTCGCATCTAAGTCTAGCTGCCGCAACAATATGTACAATAATTGTGCACACGAGGAGTTTATCATTTGCTCAGTGCACATCATTTTCCCAACAGAGTGTACTCGGAATGGGGGATTTGATAGAAGAAGGTGGTGAGGTTCAACTTGCTACACTATTTGCTCTCATCTTTTCTACACTTCATCGAAAAACACAATCGTAGAACGTAAAATCATGGAGGTCTTGGATGTTGCAAGTGTAACGTTATGAACTTGTTCTATTGAATAAACACACAAAACGGCTCATGTTGAGTTAACAAACTGTAAGTGTTTCAATCATAGCGGTATGTACCCCGTGATAAAGATATTCCGCAGTGAACCTTCACGCTAAATCCGCAGTTTCATTACCTCAAATGTTGTGATATGATTGCACAAGAAGAAAATGTTTTGTTTTTCAGAGATAGAACAATATTATCTTCCTACGAATGGAACAACAAACTGCCCAATTCGCACCATTGCTCCTAGCTATTCAATATTTAAAAAATTTGTTTGAAGTTTATTGTTTGAACAAGTTTTCGATTAGTTTCTGATCCGAGTTTGCATGTTTAGGTTCTTCGACTGAATTATACAATTTTACAAGGAGATTCTTCAAACCCGAATAATCGTTTCTAGTCTGCAGGTCTGCAATCACTACCACGATTATGGTGATTCTTTGTGTTGGTCATGCTAACCAAACTCATGTCTTTATGTATCTTTGCATCAAATTTCTTGTCATGGTGCCAAGATTGTGAGATATCAATCCATGACGTCCTTAAGACAATTTCTAACAAAATGTCACTTATTTTTACTTAGGAACAGTTTTCGCAAGGATGACCTATTTAACCTTTAGCAAGTAGCAATATTGCGATGCGTAAAACGCATCGTGATTCTAACTAATAGACTGTGCCCTTCCTGACTTAAGTGTATATTGGCTAGACACACGGTTGCTTGGACTAACATCATGATTTCATGAGCCCCTCTCACAAATTTTGATGAAAGATACTTTGATTTCAGCGTAGACAGTGTCTTTGCTGTGGCAATGCATCAGTGTCAAAGTACAAAAATGCAGTAAGAGTGCGTTGCACCTCAAAACAAAAGTGAACATTAAGATGAAAAATGTGGTGCACCTGTCACTGGGGATACTGACTGAGTGTGAATACATACTTGTGATTGCTTCGAAGAAAAGGATCAGTCTGAGAAGAAAGATTTGTTATCGTGTTGTGACAAGCGAAACATTGTACTCCATCCAGTTCTCCTTCGTAGTAGAATCCAGCAGAAGCAAATTTGCGAGCATCTATCGGTATCGACGTTGGAAAGTTTTGAAAAGTAGACAGCCTGTCCAGCTCTTTACTGTAGTCGTCTGCGAAACGACGGCATTACATCGAACAACTTAAGAGTCTGCCGGCAGTAGCCGTAGCTTTACACTATTCAAACAGAAACTGACTGCATTAGGAGAAACTCGTCAAAATGTGGGAAATGGGTGGGAGCGTTTATTTTACTCTAAAACCCTAAAGTTTTGTTTGTCAAACCGTGAGCAAGATCGCAAGTCCTGTGAGGAAACTGTAGGCCAGGGGTCACCAACCTTTTTGAAGCTGCGAGCTACTTCTTGTGTACCAATTAATGCGAAGTGCTACCAGTTTGATCCACACTTCTGACATAAAAATTTTGCTCAATTTACCTTCAATTATTTTAGTATTGGTATTCGTTAACTGTGAAAACATCTAATGCTAATTTTATCATGCTAATTTTATTTTTAGAAGAGGCCCTCGGTCAACTTGGTGCCCGCGGTGTAACTGTAATGTTTACGAATAACTGTAATGTAACTGTGTAACTGTAATGTTTACGAATCACAGCAAGCGTGCGATTCTCTCCTTGCGAGAATTGTCCACCGGGCTGCCTGTTACAATCCTGTGCATGGGCGTCCAAGGGATTTTTTCCAGATAGGGGCAATAGTGGATCTTTCCGGAGGAAAAGCAGGGGTGAAATTTCAATTTTTAAAGTCGAAGGAAAAAGAAAACAATATATCCAATAAAAATGTAATAGGAAAATATTCATTTTCTAATCCAGGTGTCCTTGGCCCAACCAGTCCTCTCCCCGATACCCATTCTGCGAGTGCTTTGTTTTTCGTCCCATTTTAACTGGTCTTAACAATTTACACCGCTCAGTGTTGACGCTACTGCTTTGCTTCTTCATTCTTTTGTGCAATAATTTTTCTGCTTTTTTAAGTTTATGCACAGTCCACAAACAAGACTCCACGCTGATACCATGAGGCACTCAAAAATTATTAGGTCAAAAAAATTCAAAATTTATCGTTAGGTCAAAATGTTCTTGCAGCAGAGTTTTTTCTCGTTATCGAGATTTTATTAAAGTTACAACAACAGATTTTGATATGTTTTTGCATGTTTAGTTGCAATTCTGAAGTACTAACGGGTTTGTTGCGTCTTCTGATGTAATGATGTTGTTTAGCCCACTACTGGACGATTGAATATTAAGTAGGCTAGGCATGACAATGCTCAAAACGTGGTCTCACAACACCTGTTTTGGTAAATGCTCAATCCTTTATGCAATGTACTGTAGTGTTTTAACTTTATGATATTCGCAGATTTGACTCTGCTGTAGTTACTAATGTACTTAGCAACATACCATGCCTAAGGTTGAACCAAATTCTTCGTAAGCTCGAAGTATATTGCATGAATATGCTTCTGAGTTTACCTCAACACCTAAGGGTGAATTCTTTTGCACATCTTGTGACTGCTTAGTGAAAAGTGACAAAACGTTTATGGCGGAAGCACATCGCCGCAGTGCAAAGCATCAACGAGGTTCGTTTCATAAAACTGAAAGTATAGGCAGACATTTCTAAAACATGCTGTACAAGATTTTGCAGATAAACTACTTTTTGTTTCATTTCAACAGAACAAATATATCGATTTGTTTTCTAATACTGTATATGATTAGGCTTTGCATTCCGCATTTCAGTTGAAAACGTAGAAAATTGATAGGTCAAAATTTGTAAATTATGAAGTCAAAATTTTAAGTTTTTAGGCCAAAAAATTGGTTGCCCTAGCAATAAGCTAACCTTGTTTTTCTTTTCAGCGTTTGACATTGAATAGCATCTCCTGCCGAGATGCAAAATGAAGGTGAGTTTTTGACTGCGCTGCTGCGGAGGATCTGACCTGCCAGCTACGCAGCCATTACAAGCCCGGAATTGTGAACCGATAACCAGATAATTCGATCAGATTACTACTTACCATGCACTGCGCTATGTCCCAGTTTGCTGTGGTTCTGATTCTGTTAAAGTACACAACAGTCTACTAATAATGTAGGAGTCTAGTATCGAGTCTCCAAACTTGAGTTCTACCTGGTGGTGTTCCATCTTTCCGATTTTCCTCACAACTGTCGACGAAAGATGTTTTCACACATTGTTCATCACCCATTACTTCAAATCTCCTCAGAAAACCCTTGAAATCTTTCCATCGTAGGTGTTTGATCACACCTGCTGCGATACGAAGGATGTAAACACAGTGTGCGTACACCAAAAGCAGAAAATAAACGCCAGCAATCTCAATAATCATTGGACCTGATGAAACCTGTAAAGCCGAAAGCAGTCGCATTTAAAATTGTTGCAATGACAAGTACATTTCAATTTAAAAGGTTTTACAAACTCCCCAGTTTTCAAAACATTTCTCCAGCATTGATCTTCCTCATCTGTTTATTAACAAAAAATCTGATAAAGTTTTTCTTCGCGGCTGCATGTATTTTGCTTCAACGCTACCAATCTATGCACAAAATGCCATACGTTTAAAACCAGAATTAAACTACATAAATTTCACATATTCTTCTACAATATAGTAAGATTCTATTGTATAAAAAATATTTAGAAGTTTTAGATTTGCTGCACGCTTTCCAGGAATCATCCGATTGGGCTGTTTTCGTGACGTTTTTTTATGACGTGCATCACCTGATCTGTAATATTGAAACTTGACAATCACTGAATGTAGCCTGGACTTGATTAAGTGACTGCTTTAGCCGTCTTTCGCCCAACCTGTGCTGCTTGTTTCAAGCTTTGTCGATTGAAATGTGTTTTACTGCTGAGTACTTACAGTGCAAATATGACTTGACTTTCTGTTTGGTTGAGATTCCAGGACTGAGGATGAGGATGCGTATGAGTTAGGGGAAGGTAGGGTACAGTTGACACTTTTTTGCAGTTTCTACCACTGCTACTTTATTTCAAGTCCAAACAACCTCAAAATTTGTCACACAATAAAGCAACTCTATATACACAATATCATGCCAAATCATGAATGCAACACCCTTCACAAAAAATTTTACAATCAATTTAAAAAGGGTACTTTTTTGTCGAGTGTCGCCCATGCATTGGACATGAGCATGGGGTGCACCTGACCGGTCAATAAAAAGTTAGGTTGCATACATTGCATAATGTTCACGTGATATCCATTGAACACTAGGCACTTGCTGACTGCTTTTCCACTGCTTTCACATTCTAATTACCCACTATCACTGCATGGCGAAACAAATTTGTTTGATTACCAAACATTCAATGAAACCAATGCAGTATGCTGAAATTCATGCCTTACCATACAAATATAATGTGCCTCTACGCACACAATACACCTAAAAATGCTCATAGATTAGAATTATTCTGTATTGCATTCGAATATAACCCCTCGAGATTTACCTTGTTTAGAGTGACTTAGTGGCAATGTGTCGAATGTGCCCCATTTTTTTGTCAGATGTACCCCATGCACATCTAAAAAATAAAATGAAGAAGTACCAACTCAACTTAAACAGAATTTAAAATGTGGCATTATCAAATAATGCTTCACTGCCCTGACTACAACGTCACAAAAACTCAAAACAGAAGATGTTGATTAACATGGGTAAAACCCAAATCTAAACGCGAATTTATAAATTACTTTTGGGCAGCAAAAACACAACGTGCTCTGTAACTTGTCACAACGGCTGCCTATCGAGGAAAAATTCACTTTAGTACTATGGCTGGTATGAGACTAAATCACCATGGAAACTTTAAAGTTCAACGTTTTCAACTTTTTGAACAAATCAAAAAAGACGGCTGTGCCCCTAGTCGTACTGTGCCCCACCTTCCCCTACGTGAAATCGATTTCCTATATTAAAGAATTTGCCAAAGGTTCGATGTTTGTCGCCTTCGTGGAGATTAGTTATTGAAGACATTGTGCGGAAACTGATCAATGCAAGCTACCCAAATGCTTTTTTATGCTAAGTAAAGGCAGTAAAAGATATAGCCGTCTCCTTTAATTTAGGTTTTTGGACAGTTGTGGAAATGACGAAATGACCAAAATGAATGGAAATGACGAATGCACATTACGGTAAGAAATGCAGACAATCCCAGAACGGCAAAAATCTTTACTAAAACTGAAAAAAAAATTGGATCACATTTATTGCAACATAACATTTCACTCATTCGGTTCGATGTCATGGTAACTTTAAAACACCTGATAAGGAATTTATAAGAACAGAAGCAAAAGTGGCTTTCATGTGAAAAGTCAATTAAAAGAAAATCAGCTTACGCCACATATTTAAAGACACGTTTCATGTAGAAATTGAAATCCTGGAGAGATTTTCTATCTGTTGTAACGCCTTTGCAAGTGATTACCTCAGGAACAGTCATATATTCATTTGGAAAACTTTGATCAATTTGATTGGTTTGGCGTCATGGCTAATTTCACTGCGGCAATTTGCATATAAATTCAGTCAGGTGACATGGTTTGTTTGACAAAACGTAATGTGAAAACAATAATCTCGAAAATAAACTGAATCCCATGGGTTATTTATATCAAAGGTCACAGGTAGGTCACTCCTACCAAAATTAAATCTCTGACGTTGACAGAGACCTTCACCCAGATGCTCAGCGTTTGTTTTCTAATGACGTGTGATTGTAAAATATTAATGCAGTTCAAAAAACAGAGGAATTTTTTACAAAATTCCATGTACTGCCACAGTAAATAACATGAAGGTAAAAACTTGATTTTTTAATATCCTCTTATTTGTGGATGCGACTATAATACCATTTTTTCCACATGAACTGCATCAAACGTTGACCACATGCTTCATTGCACATGACGGTGGTATTGGCCGGTATACGTCTTGAATATTTTTAAATCAAAATATTTTTGGACCAGCATGTTATATGATTTTCAGTGGCTCCACAAAGACTTTTATTATAACGTTGTCGAAATCACAAGATTTCATGCGATTAAAAATCTGCGCAAAATCATCTCCAGTCAGCTGCTTTATTTTCTTCAACGTCAGTGGCACGCGAAAGAAAACTGTCAAAATATTTTATGATAATGCATCGTGCAGCATTTGGATATAAGTCATGAGTCACACAGGTAATTAATCATACGCGATGTGCATCATCTGAACGTTGATCGACTGTAGACTCCGCATCCTGATTGACGTTGACAACTGACATTATAACATAAAGAAACAGATTTTCTTATTGCAAAAAAACGAGATCCCCCATACTTGCGCAAGTATCAACAAGGCCATTTCTGCCCCAAATCTAAAATTAAGCGTTCTGAGTTTACAACTTACTTCCAGGTGGACGTTAAAACAGTTTAATTACTTCGCAATGGGCCATGACTATAAGGACTTTGGCCACAAGAAAATAGTTTGAGTTACCACATGGTTCGAGCGTTCTTTCTAGCAAAGACAAAAATGTAAGGGTTGGGGTTAGTTGAGAATAGTTCTGATGAAAAAATGGAGATAGGTGTACATGTCCAGATATAACTGCATCTAGGTGCTAAAGGTATGACATCTACAACAGGCGAATTTTTCATCATTTTAAGTAAGGTATCGGATATTTTGTTTATCAAAATAATAAATATGTAATGTTTAAGATTTTGAGGCAATCACAACTTTGAACAAAAACATATTTTTGTTTGATAGAAAGGTAATAGTCACATCCATGCTCTTCACAAGAAGTGTGCTGTAGTTGATGTACTTGATTTCGGGAGTTAATCAGCAAAACTGCAAGTGCTAGACGATAATATAGGCTTAAATGTTCATTCGATTCCAATTTTCAATTACTGGCAAGTTGACCGTACCAATAAAACGACAAATGTATGTGACTTGTTGAGTGCAGTGAAGCAAGCGGTTTCAAGCGCATACAGTTGAGCTTTTTTTGCTGCGTTGTGTGTTTTTAATGAAGTGCAAATTAAAATGATGAACAATGGGTCTAAAAATTCAACCTCATACCTAACGCCACAACAATGCAAATGAAACAGTTTCTCATTGTAGTTTGCTTATACCAGGATTTTTTTAAGGAAAATGTTAGGTACCCGGTATGGATCTGTAAAGACCCGATTTCTCTGATTCTAAGGACCCGATTTTCTCTGATTTTAGGAACCCAATGATAATTTTTCTTGATTCTAGGGATCCGATTTGAAATTCCAGTGACCCGAATCGGGTCTCTAAAACGCCTTAAAAAAAACCTGCTCATACATAAGCTAAGTCCTACGAAAACGTTGCAGGGAACAGCCTTTGTATAACCAAAAGTATGATCGAGCGCTAAGTTAAAAATATTGCTTCGTTTTGTTTCTTTGTTGATTTGCTGATAGATTTACTCAAGTACTCTAAAAAATAGCCAATGAATGAACCACGTCAGCACTACAGAACCATCCACGAATGTCAATAAATAAAACCTGTGCCACTTGCTATCAAATCAACAGGTTTACTTTAGGTTGGCTTCTGCAGTAATGGTGGAAATACAGTAAGCCTATCAGCTTTAAGCCAGTTGTTCTCAACATTTTGAAACTGCAGAGTGTAGACTAACGTCTCGGGCAGAAGAGATTTGTACGAACGCAAACGTCAGAAGTCAAGTAAGATGCGTGATGTATTTCCCTTACTGACACGATTCCGCAAGTTAATTTTTGGTATAATTTTATCCCCTCTGGACCAGAGGCCACATACTCACATATACTTGTTCGCGAAATCAGTTTGAGTGTGACTTTTGCAATACCTGTATAGTGGACACTATAACCTACGACCTCTACGATAACCTACGACCTCAGTCCCTACATTGGTTCCCAGACCGGAAATAGCACCTAGTAGCAGCACAAAACAAGCAACACAGATACCACAAAAATAAAATAAACAGAAAAAAAACAATCTTACTCCCCCACAGCGCCATCATCTGCCCCATTTATTGTTGTTTTATGCTTCGCGTGCCAGCTCTCGCGAACCTTTCCACGCCTCTTTCTCGAAGGGGGCATTCTTATATAGTGGACACATTAGTGCTTTAATGTTTTGCGCATCCTTGCTGCGTGATTCCCAGTATTATTCCATTCGTGATTCAACGCAATGTACTTGTTTGCGAACAGACCGACCGTCGACACGATAGCCTGCAAACCAGCATAACCGCAGTCGGTCGCCTGTTTCCTGTGGTGTATTCGAACACTCAACGCTTTTGTTCGTCGTCATTCTAATTCTACATCGAACCGTTACGTTACGTGTTTCTGACTTCACACTCAAGTGTATCGGAGTTTTTGTTGTACATCTGACTATAATAGAAAGAAGCAGTCAACCGAGAGTACTACTGGAGAGTTATTAGCGGAAAAAGTGGTGAGAGCCTGTTGTTTCGCTTTGCTTTGGCTTGGCAACTTCAAGACGTCAGGTTGCTTAGTTGGGAGACTGGCCTGTGCTGCTGCAACAACTAGGTTGACCCATCAGCTAGTAGGGATCTCTACAATAACCTACGACCTCAGTCCCTACACCTTCTCTGGATATCTTCAACAAAAGAACCTTATTGGTGATTCTGCAGCATATCTTGTTCACTCCACAACTCCTGTTTCCCCAACAACAACAAGCCCACTGCAAACAAGACATCATCGCTCTTTTTGATGACGTATCAGTTGAAAAACATTGCAAATAGGACTTTCGCGCCACCTACTGTCCATGACGAAATTTATCTTCAACCTTTATTCCCACACTGCTACAAATTATCAGACATCAACATTGCATTTTGGTGGCAGTCGACAGACAAAAATTGATGCACTGAGAAGACACAAGTTCAATTCGTTAATAGTAGCAAAAACTGATCTTGCTAACAGCGCAGACTAATAGAAAACTGTTGAACTTTTTCAAAAACAATAATTAATTAATTAAGCCTCCTAATAAATCCCTTAGGGATTACCTAAATAATACAGTATATGTTTTTGCCATGACTTTTTTCCATGACCAACCACAAACAGTAGAAAGCCAATCAAGTGTTCTGAAGACGCAGATTTTCCCTAGTTTATTTTAAATGATAAAACAAAGAAATTACCCCTTGAACTTTATTATCAGGCCCCGATGACATCATCCAAACATCCGTGGAGCCCCACCCACTCGTGACATCACTCAAAAAAAGGTTCAAACCACAAAGTTCCTGGATGTTTTTTAAATCCAACCGAGGAGATTTCTGCTTCTTTATAGCGATTGGACAGCTCTCTAGCTCTGTCGTTCGGCAAGTTATGACTATACAAAGTCAAAGCCAATTTTGTGGCTTTGCGGTCCTGAAAGGGTTCCTTCACTGAACTGTTTATACGGCGACTTTAGCAAAATACTGACATCTTAGATTGAAAAAATTATATAAATAAAAAATTATTACAGTCAGTGGGCTCCCAACAACCGCGAGGCCCGTATCAAGTGCTTAGTTTGCTGCTACTGTTAATCCGCTACTGAACATACGGCATCACAAAGTTAAAGTTTAGGATGGACAGAATTGGAAAATGCATTATTCAATTTCAGTGTATCGCAGTCACAAAATTAGTTGATACAAATTTTGCAAAGGGTTGATCAGTTTGCCCAACAGAGACATATGCGTTTGTAATACGCAATCTCAGCAGCTCAGGTGACCTTTTCTGGGCGTAACATATCAAATATACAAGGGTCTGATGGGACCCGAAATAGATCAAGTTTTTCTGGGACACGTGACCTCCGTAGGGTGTGGCAAAATTATTTCCGACTTTCCTGCAACGACGTTCACTCATTTCCACAACAAACTCATATATGTGGAGAGAAACACACACTATATAATAATATCACACACAAGATGCCCTTATGACTGATGTTTTGGGGTATAATTTGATTTCACCGTAAAAACGTTATGAGCATTTCCGATCCTGTTTTGTCGTCATATTATTTCAGGTTTTAGTCTCAAATGTAAGAATCGACCTTGCGATACCCTACATGTCACATAAAAAGAGCGACCCCACAGCGAGGAACACATCGGGTAAACGTCTGCCTCTATGTGACCTGAATCTTCTATTTGCAGGTTCACAGGGGCATTTTTGAAATAAAACTCTTACACTATTCGATTTGTCTGCGACAATTAGGAAAATCACAAAAAACTAATTTCTAACATTTTCCTAAGCACATAAAATTGAAAAAAAAACACTTGAGCCGTGTCATATACGCACATGTACCTGAATAGGATGCGACATATAACAATTTACGCACGTTTAAACAAGGCTTATTCTTTGATTCAGGTAGAGTTTGCGACCAAATTCCACCCGCACTGAACTGAAGTATTTTGAATATAAGTTGTTAAACGTCCTAGAAAAAGCATGCTACTGTGCTTTCGTTTGTCTGGAGACCAGTGACGTAGACGTATAACTTTTAAAATCATAGCAGGTCGAAAGGGACAAGCATTTGTCAATTCACCCCCTGTATTAATAAACAAAAACTTAATCAGCAGTTTACGGAAAAAAGAGCACCAGAAATTGCGCAGATAATATTTTTGGAAATAAATAAGAGCGAAACTGCTCCATTAGTGTCTTCACCGCTATACAGGGCAGTGAACTACAACCATTTATTCAATCCATTCAAAACATATAAGCTTAGGCGTTGAGGGTCAAAACTTATGGCGGGTAACAGCGTTTTTCCCGAAAAAGTATGTTAAAGCCAAAAAAGTAAATTTTCGTGAAATGTCACAGTTTAACTTGTCTAAGTAAGAAAAGCGACACCTGATGCAATTTCTACCCCATTTATACCGAAACGAATTAAATAACAAAAAAATATAAGATTACAATTTCGATAAAAATGTTTTTGTCTATGTTTGAATGATTTTTGACCGAAAGCAAATTAGTTGGCTGTTACAGCCATCCCTGCACGAATGTTTCCTACACCTGTGTTTATTAGCTGAGTGACGGTTTAGTCAGTGGCATAACTGGAGGTTTGGGCCAGGGGGAAACTTAGCTGAAAGGGGCCGACTGTCCACTGTAGGGAACACTAGACAACACTCAGAAAAAAAGCTTGAAATATTATGGTGTAACCGGATATGGATGGCTGTATAAAACCCTAAATCACCGGACAACACCCCAGAAAATGCAAAGAAGCAACAACCTACTGAAATCAAAAGATTACTAAACCTGAAATATAAGCCAAGTGGTGGCCCAGTTTTAACACTGAGTCAGCCACGGGGGCGATTCACCCCTCTGCTCCCACGTCAGTTGCGTCACTGACTTTCATAATGAGCCTAACGCATTGAACAAATGACTACAGTTGATGTCATAACAGACTTTCTGTTTATTTACAAAACATAATGACTACGCGATCCGTCCCGCTATAAGTGACCAATCTCGCTTAACAGTCATCTTACCATTTCCAACCTCTTGGTACAAATCATTTTAAGATAAGAACACGTGCGATTCGATTAAGCTTTTAGCAAGGTTACTTCGTGGTATGTCACGATCGAAAAACTGCCATTAGGGTCCGGCATATGTTCTTATCACCTAACACAGAGCAAGTTACAGCGTCGAGCCAACAATGCATTTACTGTTCCGTATGGCAGGATATAACAACATCTGTATGAGTGGAAACGACGCCTAACCACCATTACTACTTTCCTCTATCAACAGCAACAGTAAACATTAACAACAGAAAGTCAAAGACGTTTACAGAAACAAAATGGTTTCCTTGACGTCAAGGTTTGTTATCTGGTAAATACAACTCAAGCCGTTATATCAGCTTGAACAGGTCACCCATCCCAACTTTATTCCAAAGAATAACTCTGCACGGTGCAGTAAAGTCAATGCCCAATAAATGCATCATCATTATACATTGGCAACGCAGTCAGAGTTGCCAGGTAGTCATGAGCAAAAAAGGCCAGATCAACCCTTAAAAAAGCCAAACAGCACCGAAAACAGCCAAATACGCGATAAATACATAACAACACCTTTAAAGCACCCAAACGCGCTTTTGAAAGGCACTATTTACATATTTTATACATAAAAAGAGTAAAGATCACTCCATTAATGAACCTCTTGAAACTTTTGGTTTTGCTGAAGAGTAACCTGAAACTGAAAACCTATAAGCGTGAAACAGCAAAACAAAAAATTATAAATTCTCGTGCAGAGTTTCCAATGAAAATTTATCATTCTGTGTCCAGAAATAGTGTCTTGAAATCTGCCAGTCCCCAGAAATCTGCCAAAATCATCTTAAAACCTGCCAAATCGACATACAAAAATCTTATTCGCCAAAAAAGGCCGAAAAAAGGCAAATTTCATTTGGCCTTTTTTCAAAAAAAAAATCCAAAGGAATTGAAAAAAGGCCAAAAATTACAAATTTGGCCTCAAAAAAGCCAAACTGGCAACCCTGAGCGGAGTGCTCTGGAAGTCGGTTGCCAAACGGAAGGGCACGCGGTCAGCAATGCCTTTTTCGGCTTCTCTCACATGTTCATTTATCCTCGGTAAAGACAATTTGATATGTTATTTTTACAGTCCAGTGGTTCCCAACTTGTGTCAACTCCCCACGCACTAACCCTTCGCATAAAATCAAACGACGCACTCACACAATTCCGCCAGTCGGCTGTCAACCAATATCTTGCTCACCTGTCCTGAACGAACTGAATTTTGCTCTTAAAATTACTGTTACCAAAGTCATTTGGAAGCACAGCGCTTGAGTTTCAGTAGGATTTTCTGAAATCCTAAGATCTTGGTAATGATGATGGATATAAGCTTGAGACGCCCTTGAAATCTCAAATCAACGTTGCAGGGCGTCACGATGCCCTATTTGGGAACCTGTATGTTGCCCCAATACGTTCAAACTCAACTGAAAACCTTGAGCACTTTTTAAGAATAAGGTTAAAGTCAAGCGACTTACCTAAATGTTTTCACCTGCTTGATATTTTCAGTGTGCAAAACAAGTGCTTATTTATAACATTCACTGTGTTCACAGAAATAAGTGTTGCCTGTGGCAGCTTCCAGGTTTAACTATCGATTTCGAGCACACACCCAGTATCGCAAATTTGAATCCTAAACTAGCAGATTATGAACGGAATGCTCAAGTGATAGATGCACATCACTGCAGTCTTTGAATCGGGGAGGTCGATGTAATGCGATGACTGAAAAACCGTAGTATAACAGCATAAAATTAACACTCGTACAAGAAAATGCACACGGCAACAGAATGGCGGCGATGGTGCAATTCTCCGCCGATAAACAAAACGAAAAGCACTATGGAGCACATCAATTCACCACAGTCCCATCGCCACGGGGGAGCTCTTGGGGGCTTTGACCCTCCCAACAAAGCTCCAAGCCCCCCATATTGAATTATGAACCACTATAAATCAGTGGAGTTTTTATCAAATTTCACAATGTCAACCCCCCTAACAACGTAAAGCACCCCTACTGAAAACGTTCTGGCGACGGTTCTGATTCACCATGCAGTCACTGAAAGGGTACGACCACTATGACTCGCTTTTCTTTACACAGCTGCTCAGACTTGATCGCACGAGACATAATTCAATTCCTGTTGTTCTAAAACACTACAGTTGGGCTGTCTTTCAACAACAATGCCACGCGTCAGATCACAAGTTTTGATAAGCGTGAAAAAGCAAAACACGTGTTCGGAAGGACATGGTGCAATGTAGGAAATGATTGCGCGGCACATGTGAAAGAGTGCGTTCACGAGTGAAAACAATATCTGGAAATTTTTCTCGTTTTCACTAACATCACTAAGAACACTAACGACATAACCTTTTACATGGTCAACGCCGGCTTTTTTAAAAGCCGTCGATGGTATCGGTTGCTACATATTATCCGGACAACAAATTAACTGCAAAAATAAACTAACACTTATTGCGAACAGTATTGGCTAAATCCAAACGTCGAATGAAACATTGTGTTCGATATTTGTGGCTGTGCAAAATAAGAATGTGCTGCGAATCCATGGGTTGTTTACTGAACATAAAACTAAGTAAGTTGACGGCGCTTGAGCGTGCAAGTAAGATGGTGAATACAATAGTCGCAATAAGTTTAACAAAAATGATCTCGGTAATTTCGTGGTCATTTTCTACTGTGATTAATTTACGTTTCAGTTTATTTTTCTTGAATAAGAGGAAAACAACCAGTCGTACAGAAAACACTGCAGTTGCAATTTCCATATGCATAACAGATCTTTGTACTGTACATAACGTCTTCACTCCCATATGCAACGCAGAGACTTAAAGCAACAAGGAACATGCAGATACTTGAAAGAACACGAAGATAGATGTGCAACTGTAATAGAAATATAACAAACTTGATCTTGCTGTGACGAACGGGATTTCAAAAAGGATTGACAACTTGGAATGCTGTGCAAAAAAAGGATGCCTTAACAAAGTTATATACAGTTTGTGACCTCAGCTACTCAACCAAAAACATCCAGCTGTCAGAAACCAGACCACTGTAACGCTGAAGCAATGGTAAACAAAGCAATGTAGGACTCCCGACTTATCATTTATCTGAGTTTGACATACTCATAAAGCTCTGAACCACCCAGGACCTAAGTTTGCAAACTGCTTGAAGAACCATGATCTGTCCAAAATAACTTTGGGGGCATGGGCGTCGGAAGGAGGATGCATGGAAACCTTCACCCCTGGATTTTGAAATCTGATATTTTCCTTTGTAGTAGAAAAATATTTTTCTCTTAGTTTCGAGTTGGTAGAATCAAATTTTACCACTGTTGCCCATGGAAAAAAAACATCCGACGCCCCTAAAAGACTGAAGTTGCCCAGAATAAAGACATGCTCAAAAACAAGTTTTTCAAAATGGTCTTGAATCAAAAATAAGTTGATTACGCGTAACTGGGCTAATTCGGCCACGATGATCGACCTATTGTGCAAATTTAAGTCACGTTTGTGATATAAATAAATGGAGCAGTGTTGGCGTCTAACCAGAGCTCACTAAATGTCACCAGCCAAGCTAGAAATCCTATTCATCCACTTATTTACAAAGCAGGTACATTGAGGTGGAATCCAGATTGTGAATCGTTTAAAAGCAAATCTAAACTCTTATAAAATGGGGGTTCAAGATATCAAATGTTCCACATAGTACGCCCAAGCTACTGTACATTGCTTGAAACTACTTTTTGAAAAACGAACGTAAAAAGTTCAGAACACAAGGAGTTCGTTTCACAGTTCTTACAACCCATACTTGGTAGTGGCGTAGCAAGAGGGGCTCTGGTGGGCGGCACATTTTGGGGGGCGGCACTTTTTTGATTAAACATTTTATTTTGAAAGGAGTTTAAAAGTTCTAGCTTTTCGTTATTGTTTTTAAATATATTTTTTAAAGTATTAAAAGTTCTAATCCTTTTTAATTTTTGTGTTTAGAATCCCTAGACTGGTAGGCTAGCCTAAAAACACATGTGGCTGTGGAGTGAGTAAATTGATGAAATGTTTACTAAAAAGTCTGGGTAAATTCAATGTGCTAAAGTGACCCACTGTTTTTCATGAATCAGGTCTTATAATGCACTTACTTGGGGGGCGATTGTGCCCTATTCCCTACACTTTCCTCGCCAGACAAAGCCATTTCCGCCATGAGGGTCAAAAGCCCTCTGAACAAAGGAAAGGGATGACATTCGACGGCAGGCTAGCAAATGTTAAGATTCCGGTTGTTCGCGGCTTGTATTACCCCTCTTCTCAAAATTTGATAAAAAAGGCTTTGCATGAAATCACTGTAAATAGTCAAGGCTAGCCTATCTCTTTTGCCGGTATCGTTGGTTCCTCAGTAACTCCTCAACTGCACATCATAACATCACCTGACGCCCATACATTGGCGACGAAGATTTCGCTGGGGCGGCGATACTTCAGTGACTGAGTGTCCGCCGCCTCTTAGTTGAAAGGTTGTGTGTCCGATTCGCCGACACTGAGTGAATCGTCGTAGCGCTCCTTGGGCAAGATCGTTCGCCACAACTACCCCGGTAAGAAGCATATTTCAGAAGTTGGCATGTCGATTATTGCCGTCACGAAAATTATAAAAAGTATTTCTTGGCACATCTCATGTTATTTTTTAATGTTCAGTGGGATATTTTCAATAAGTGCCATAAGCTGTAGCGTAGTCATTAGTTGGACTTATAAACATTAAATTTTGGCTTTTGAAGTGAAAAACTCTGCAAAGGTAACGTTACTCAGTTTCAATACAACTGCTGTTTTTCTGCATAACGTAATGGTGTCGGAAAATGACGTTCTTGAAACGGAGTAGTGCAGTTGGTGTGTTTGCGTGGGTAACTTCTAGCTTAGATTTTCGGTTTGAACTGTAAGTAGAATGAATCGGAGCAAGCCGATAGGCAACGTGGGTTTCGTAAAAGTATCCTTTGTTCAACGGTTTGCTTAACATTTGCAGCCATAGAAAAATTCATTTCAACAAGAAAAGCTTCGAAAATGTGTGCCCTCATTTTGATGAATTTGAGGCAAAAACCTTAGTCTGAAAACCTAACGCAAAGATAAACGATATGTTTAGATATTATTGTGGTTTAGGCTTTTATTAAAAAGAGCTCTATATCGAAATGGTTGTACAACTTGGCAACGGCTGTACTCAATAAAATTGTTCAACGCAATTACTGTCGAACGTAAGACGTTGTAATCACTGCTGAGCGTCCAAAAGGCCTAGGCTGTGTACCACATGGCATGGTTTGATAACACAGTTTTTGAAATAGTCGTCTGTTGGTAATCAGTTCCATCGCGACGGTAGGCTTTGGTGGGCTTAGCCCCCCCCAAAAAAAGCTCCAAGCCCCCCGATGTAAAATGTGAAACACTATAAATCAGTGGATCCTTTGTCAAATTTTAGAAGGTCAACCCCTATACACAAACCTAAATTCCATCAATTGAAGACGGCAATGGTTCTGTTGGCAACGAACAAAGGCAAGGAATAACACTATGCACGTGTAATTGGAAGAGGTCCAGCCCAACAGCAACACCCAGTGCGCAATTCACGATGAAGGTGTGCGACTGATTTAACGTTCGAAGCCTTTTATTATTCTATAAGGATTAAACCACTACTGAAACGTGAAGTGAACACTGAAGCGTTATTTACATCACTGAGATCATATTATCAGATTTATAACTATAGCCTGCGATACGAACTATACAGGCCAACACATTTTTTAGTTTGAAAGCAAGACTCATGATCGATAATGAAAAACAAAACCCATTTCAGTTTGTGAGTGTTTGATTGTGATTTTCAAGGTGCTTAGTTAATCCTTATATCTTTAAATAAGCACGAAACATGATCTTCTTTCATTTTAAATTTTTGTAAGCAAACTTGAGAGTTTAAAAAGGGCGGCACTTAACCTCGCTTCGCCACTGCTACTTGGTGTTTTTATTTCATTTACGCAGGTTTCGCAGTGCGCTGTGACCAATAAATCGATCGTGTGGTTTCTGAAAACGCCTGTTCAAGGAACATTCGGAATTCTTACTTTGGTTCCTTTCTCCTTTCTCTGAAGGACTGCGTGACGTTGCAGATATCTCCGCTATGGCACGACATTTTTGCTAGGATAACTGATGAGAGAAGTTTGAGAAAATTGTTTGCTGGAAAATGAGAAAGATAAAAAGCTTACATGGCTGACATACAGCTGGTCATGTGAACCACTGCACGGAAGAAGTAAACCGTTTCAATGGTTTCATCAGTCTTGTGTTTCATTGGTCCCTCTCTTTCACTACCTGTCAAGAAAAGAATACAAGTACAGCTATGTGGTTTTCAGCCTCGTGGACAAATTCAACACCCAAGGCTGTAAAGAGACATTCCTCCTTAGATTAATGCGAAATTTAAGTCTAGGTGGTTTCATGGGAGTCGGAAGGGGGGCCTTGGCCTCTCATGGATTTTGAACATTTTAGCAAAAAAAGGTTGTTTTCTCAGTTTTGAGTGGGAAAAAACAATTTTAACACTTTTGGCCCCCCCTGGAAAAATTTGGGAAAAATCCCTGGAAAATTCTTTCCGACACCCATGGGTGGTTTTATGAATGCAACACTTTATCACGCAATTTCATCAATCGACAAGGCGTGATCTGAATGAGTCAGGACGACAAAATGTTAAAAATTGTGTGCTATCGCAGGTAGGTGGTATGTGTTAATGGCATACTATGTTTGACAACTGCGGGCCTCTCTTTTGGATCACTGCTTTTGCAAAAGCTCAAGTGAATTTCGCGGAACACGTCACATTTGACCGGCAAATGTGTGTTTACAGCCAAATACTGCTGACATTGATACGCAAGATGTGCAGGCAACGTGGAATGGCAAGTACGTGATTTTGAAGAAAATGAGATAAATATGAAATTGTTGAAAATAACTCGAAAATGTTCAGCTTGATTCGATTAAAATCTAAATCACGAGAAGTATTCTAAAAAAAATTTTGTGGAAACTTTCTGCGCTACTGTGCAAAATATTTTGTTTTTGTTTTCGTGCTGGCTAAAGAACAACAGAAGCTATTTTCCTTCTAGCAATCTTTCAAAAAGTAAAGACAATACGCCGAAGCAATCTTCTTCACCTGTCGACCACAAGAAAGAATATCACCTGGTCCATTAGCATAAGGTCTATAAGTAAATTTCTGGCGATTTTTCCGTTATACAGAGACGATGGTCACGTGATAGTAGTCATCAACTCAGCACGTTCTTAGACAGACGTTCGTGCCAACTGCTCATGCTTTGAATGCACTGCTCGCTGCAGCATAAACATCTTTTGAAAAGATGCATTCTACATTATCAAAATATAAGGTTCCACGAAAAACTACTGCAGCTTACTAAATCTCTGAAAAAGGTTTAAAGAAGATCATAGCGGTTACAGCTGGCCAATGAAACCAGAGGCTAATGACATCAAAGACAAACATATGGTTGTTAAGCAGCAAATTTGTAGAACGTTTCAGCCTTGCTTGATCGCTAAAAGCATAGTGACACCGAATTCCGCTGACTTCACATTGTGTTGAGGAGGTCATTGGTACTCTGAAAAGCAGCCGAGCATGTCCCGCAAACACGGTGTGTTTAACAGCTTCAACAAGACTAACGTAAAACCACTACAGAAAACATCTAAAGCTAACTTTTTTGGCAAGCAGACCCTGACGAAGGCCTAAATCGATTACGAAACCACAAAATAGCGCCACTGATTGGGATAGGCATACCTGAACTAAAAGTCGTGAAACTGCTCACATATAATTACCTACGGTGTAATGTTGTTTATGCAAGAATTAAAAGCTACCTACCCTAACATGAAACCCAAATCACACTAAACACTCTAGTCTTCTACTGTAAACCACAGAAGTAAAATTATTTGCCAAGGACTTACAAGAACTGACTTAATTAGCACGATCATTTCCAAAGAACCTGCGACTCACGCTGCGCCGTTACTAACACATATACAGCATCTATTCCAAAATCGGAATGGTTGCGTTTATACTTGTTTCATCAAAACCTCTCACAATATTTAATTCCTCAGGATTTGCGGTTGGAGAAGCAGAGCATTTAAAATAAGTCACATTCTGTATGGAAGACTGTAGTGATTTGATGAAGACAGTGAAAAGAGCTATGAATAAGAATATTCACAAATCAAGACAGAACATCTTTTGCTGTATGATTGATTTTCCTGATGGGTGGATAAAAGAACTTTAAAAAACTAGGACATTATGAATGTATACTTTTGCAAAAACCAGACATACGTTGGTATCAAAACAACTCAGATATTCTTACCATAGATCTCTGACACGCTGCGTCATGCCTAGTTAGAGCTGAAACGACGTTTAATCAGACTTAAGCTTTCGTGTCATTCCACCTGGATGTTAGGATTGTGATGACAATCAGCGCCTAAAACTTAGATTGACATGTGATTCAATTAAAAAATGTCCTATTACATTTGGATACATATCTATTGTGACACAGGAAACCTACTTCGGAAATGTCTTAATAGTGGCAGCACTTTTCTACGTGTCTTTTACGCTGCATTCAGCATGACTACATTTCCAGACCTAGATAAAACAGCATTTAAAACAAGGTGTACGGGACTCTCCCTCGTCTTAACGGCGTGAGATTTGTGAAAATCATGCGAATCAGGGCGGTGTGAGGAACAGAAAAAAATCAGAAGTGTCAGAGAATGGATAGGCGAGAAATGGATTGTGTAAATGATAGAAAAAGTGGAGATGATCTGTAAAAAAACGCGATGTTCAGGCTTTTTCCCAGATTTCCGGTACTCTACAAAGCAATCCATCTTCTCACTGCTCTTTGCTTTATCCACGGAGAAGTAAAACCAGTAGCTGACAATAGACATCAGGGCTACGACACTTTATCAGGTCAAATGGTTGGCTCCTCCCCAGTAAATCCCCTTCTCGTACCCACATAAGAGCAGCAAACGTTTTGGGAGTCCGTGCGAAGCAGAAAAAATTTGTCAAATTTTTTGGGGTGCGAATGAGAGAGGAGAGATTTTGCCCGAACTTACCCAAATTTCCCCGAAATATTTTATGCGTCTAACTTTTTCCCTACAAAATTTCTCTAAGATTTGGTTACTCATCATCAACTCTCCCGAATTCTTAAACACGAAATTAATGACATGCTTTCTTTTGGAGTCAAAAAATTTATTTTGGAGAAAAAAGTCAGTTTTTCTGACTTCAGACTCATTGATCACTCAACATGAAACAATGTTGTTGAAACTTCTGTGCCCTATTTTATGGAGATTTTGCTCGAATTTTCGACAAATCTGAACTTTTGGGGCTGCGCCAGCACCTCCTGCAATCCCAGCTCCTGCACCACTGCGTACCCATAAGCTCAAGCCAAATGTGTAGGATACGCTTGATTGCGCAAGTCACGCGGGTTTCGCTCGATTAGAGGAAAACTTCAAAATGTCACAAGAATAGAAATGCTGAACAGCTTCTTGATTCGCCCACATTGTAACCGATTTGTCTTGGTTCGTACGGCATTTGCAGAAAAAGGTCATGCGTAGGCGGGTTTTGACTCAACGACATAGAAAATTATGGCAATTTTAACACTTACGGCATTTTGAAAATTTTAATGTAAGGGAGAAACTCTAGAATATAACTATTGATTTCAATCAACATTTTTCTGCAAAACATACACGCCTGGCAACAAGGGCAACTGAACACTTACCTGACATTTCTGAATGCCTTACTTCTGTCAATAACCACAGTGAGGTTTAAGCTGAAGAAGACGTTTTATTGCAAATACTGCACCAAGAGCTTAATCTGAACCATTTTTCCATCCCATTGTGTTATTTAACGCCGAATTCGACTTATTGTGTATTTTTCAGTTATTTTGCACTTTAATATACTGAGCGATTGTAAGGTACCTTGCTATAGCTTGTTAGTTCAAGCGGGTTAGCGCGTATATGTCACAGTTCATTCCAATCTGGTACACGTTTAACATTCTGTACTATTTGCTCGCAGTTTAATTTTGCTCTTTAAAAATTTAATGCCATTAAACTAAACGAAATCTCATACGTCCCAGTTCAAATGAGACAACAAAAGCCGCTCTTTGTGTCAGCGTTCCACCACTTTAGTCGACTTCATCACTGCCAAGTCGTAATAAAACAGCACTGAGCGATGCTCATTCAAGTCTTAGTCTACCTATGCCATGAATGTTTGATTTGCCTCAATGGAGCTGATTGGGTATCTGCAGCAAATTTGGCACGTTCACAACGTTTTCATTCCACCGATCCTTTCTACTGTAATTACTGCATGCTTTACCAGACTCCTTTCCGATTAAAAACAAAAGGTCAGTTTGAAGTGGGTAAAAAATAGGTTTAGCAGTGAAACTACCGTATACCCAAACGTCGTCAACGACGCATTCCAAATAAAAGTAAATTGGAATTCGGAAGTTGACGCATTTTACCGAAAACTCAAATCTCTAACAGGAAAAGCAGGACTTTTCCTTCAAAATGTATGCTGTTTTACTAAATCGACGCAATATAACCACAGGTTTATAAATTTGTTGTACAGGCTGGTTTCCAAAAAAGCAAAAACCTCAAAAATTTTATTTAATTCTGAGAAGATCCAGCAAATTTTAAGACTTTTGTTGGAGCCAAACTTCTATATGTGTACGATAATTCCCAAAGTTCTAGTTATATTGGTCACTTTGCATTGCGGTCATATGCTTTCCATAACATGATTCAAATAGACTCCGCGATGTTGCAGGAAACTTGCATACTGCATGTCGCGCGATATTGTCGGTTACTCCACCGCATTCCTCTTTGGGGATTTCTCTGATATTTTCCGTGGTTGCTGCACTCAATATTCCGATCGTTGAAGAGTTGTTGTGGTACATATTTTTCTTCAACGATCGGAATATTGAGTGCAGCA
>Ga0210059_1001984_pt1 | contig 31586 bp, 19 predicted proteins | sample Ectturendosymbi2_FD_188042 | JGI IMG/M metagenome (GOLD analysis project Ga0210059, IMG submission 188042) | Ecteinascidia turbinata endosymbiont from Florida, USA - Sample 2 (SPAdes) (version 2) | ecosystem: Host-associated > Tunicates > Ascidians > Unclassified | place: Key West, Florida... | reverse complement strand
AAGAAAAAAGCGCTCCAGCTTAAAGTCCGAGAATTTCGAACTATTTCTGTTCCTAAAAAAAAACAATGCCGTTCTTAATATGTAGCCTAGCAGCAGATTTAAGTATGCTTGTTGCTATGAACTGGCTACGTTTGCAATAAATTTCTGTTCAAAGGTGCTGTGTACTGCCTGTGATAAAAGGAAAGGATGTCGAGAACATATAACGTGTTAAGGTTTATGGGTAAACTCGCTTTTAATCGACTGCTAAACATCCAAAAGTGTTTACTTGAAATTGCGGATGCGGACTATTGCGGAGCAAACGCTTTACACTTGCAGATGCGGAGCAAACGAATTCAATTTTCGTTGCGGATTTGCGCTTTGCGGAGCAAAAAAAATATTTGCGACTCCCAGCACTGATGCACACCATAGGGAGGTCGATGAATTGGACAGTGGATGACAACATGTTCAACAGTCTGTACGTCTGTGCCACACTCACAAGCCGCAGATGGGGACATACCCCATTTGTGTAAGCAGGAGCGGAAACCTTCGACACCAGTGCGGAGGCGGTTAAGCCGGTCCCACGCTATTCTTGGCAGGGCCGTTCAAGGAGGGTGGGTGCCGACGTCGGGGATGAAACTACAGAGTCTCGTAGTGTTCTCCAACCAATCGGTGATCCGCTCAGAGCGTAGCACTTTTGTTATTGTCGTTAGATGAACTGGTGAGTTGTTGTGCGGCGGGTACAGATGAGTGTCTCAATTGAAGATGCTGTGCATTCTCACCCGGGTGGTCAGGTGAGGCCTGAGTGGAACAGGTGTCCAGGCTCCATGGCAGGCGTGCTACGAGAAAGCGTGGCTCCTTTGCGACGAAGCTCAGTGGGTTTCATGCCCGCCAGGATAGGAAGATTGTCCGCTGATGTAGGACCAGTGGAGTAACTGACAGCGGCAGGGAGGCGAGTCGCCCCCCCTGGCAAGCTAAATGTAAAAACTAAGCCCTAGGTTGTTTTTTTTCGGTGACCGATGGGCCCCCTTCAGTTAAGCTTTCCCCCCTGGTTCAAACCTCTAGTTACGACACTGTGTAGGACGCATGCATCCGGCCACAGTTCGCAAGGCATCGCTGATGACAAGGTCAGTAACGCGGGTGTGAGCACTACGGCACCAGGCAGGAGCGCAATACTCTGCTATTGAATGGACCGGGGCTAAAGCGGCTGTTCATAGCGTTGTTTCCCCAGCTAGTCGCGTTAAGAGTGCTACGCGTCACGCGTGATGTCAGCTTTTTGCGAAGTGACTCGAGGTGTCGGCGATACGTGAACGTCCTGTCCACCATTAGGCTACACTACTCCGAGTTATTTGGGCTCGGAGCAAATGGGCAGGGTTTCGTCGTTGAAGTCGACTTTCAGCTCAAGTTTAGCTTCCTTGTTGATATGGAAGACTGTCGGCACCATTTTGTAGTGCTGAGCTTTAACTTCCAGGTCTGGAGGCATTTACATAGTCGCCATGTCTTTATTTAGCAGTTAGCACTCCTTTCACTGCTTGTCAGTCTCCCTCAGCATGCATGATTGCTGCCATTGTCTGAATGCCACAAAGAATAGCTTAAAAGCTTCTCTCAGTGAACAAACTTCTTTTAGATTTTATGTTTTCAGAAGTCAGCATTGCCTGAAACTATACATGCAGCATTAATCGAAAATTAGAAACGACTAGAACACCTATTGTATATCTCATCGGTCCTTTCAGTAGCAGTTTCTAGGAAAGCAAATTTGTCTACTTAACGCAAGAGTGACTATCTTTACGTATAATCAGCGCACAAAATTTTTTTAGACATTTGTTCTGACAAGCGGTTTTGCGATAAATTATTTACATTTTATAAAGTCACCAAAAGTAATTTAACACATTTCATTGCATTTTCCTCGCTCAAAAAATAACTGTCTTCGAATTTCGATTGTTATCAGAGAACTTTTTTCTTCCGACTACGCGAGAAAAAATACAAATATTTAATTGATTCTTCAGTACAGCTATGTCCAACCCAAATGGCTTACTGAGCCGAAAAGTATGTCGCTATCTTGACAAGGGCCGCACATTGAACGACTTACTTTGATCTTAGCAAACCAAATTTAGCTTAACCTAATGCACTGTAGGTGTTCGAATGCAACTGTAATGGCAACAGACAAGATAAAGTGGCTCTGCGGACCACCTGCATCAAAAATGTCAAATTTAAAATTACCAAAATGCAGGTTGTGAGTACGTAGGATACTTTTACTACAGCGTGAACCTAAATTGGGCCGCATGCGGCCCGCGGGTTGGACATAGCTGTTTTAGCACTTGCGTTCCAGTGGCTGCGTATTTTTTCAGCTCCGTAAAAGTTCAATGCAAACATGACTTGGTGGTTTGGACCCTCCTGTAAAATTTCTGCGGACGCCCTTGACTGTGATGCTTTCAAATTTTGCTGGAGTTTTTATCGTTGTCGTTGCGCAAACTTTATCTATTCCTGTGTGTGCGTGTTTACTATTAAATGCTATGTTCTGAATTGCAACGGCTGAGACTGCATCGATTTAATCATTTTTGCGTAATAACACAAGCTCAGTTCGCGAGGAACAATGACGTCGCACCCACAAGTCAGACACTTGCGGCGCAGGTGATGCGTGCTTGCATAAGTCGGTTAGGAAGCTGGATTCAGCAGCGTATTTACCAACGAACTGGAGAAGGTTAAAGATATTTTAACTTCAAAAAAGGTGCAAATTATTTTAACTTCGAAATTCCCTGGAGGTTGTTTAGACACTCACCAAGTAGTTCACAATTTGCAACGAAAACAGTCAATGGACTATGCACGTGCTTAGCGTATAGGCCTGTTAAAAACGACAAAGTATTTGGGGCACAACTACGTCCGTAGCTAAGTTGAAAAGTTTGGTGGTGACAAAATACATCTTTAGGGGGACAATATTTCTGTTTACAATATATTTAAAACAAAATTTTCTGGTCACAACACAATTTTGGGGGGCACTGCCTCCGAATGCCCCCCGTGGCTACGGGCCATAACTTCAACGCTGATCTAAGGGCAAGCGCAAGAAAGTAAATCACGACTAGGCATCTTATCACCAGTATATTTCAACGGTAACAAATATACTTCCCACGAACAAGAAAAAAAATCTGTGGCTTGGCCACATGGTCTGAGTGCTGATTAATGCAGCGAGTGAAGACAAATGCAAAGCCCGCACCTTTCTCGATTCTTCAACATCTTGTACCTGAAGACAGCGGACAAAAAAGCGGTTATGGCAAATAAAGCATGATAAAGGGAAACCGATGTCTCACGTCACGATGACCTTCAGCAAGACGCGCTTGATGCGACTGTGCGATCAATGGCCGCGTTGCAAGCAAAGTACGCGAAATATAATGACACCGTACGCATCGCGCTTTTGACAAAAAAAAAGAAAAAATATATATTCACTGACATGTGGCACTGACCGGTGACACCAGATCACAAACAAAACGAAACAGATAAACGTCGTACGAGCGTCACGCGCGAAACGCACAATTGCATTTCGTTTTAACTGATCGCGCTGCTGCTATGGCAACAATTGCTGCGGTTGCGCGAAACACCTGGAACAGGCTCGTGGCCTTTACACCTGACGAAGATAGGAAAGCGCTTGAATGGAACTTTCGTGATTCAAGATACAAGCATTCGATGGAATGAACTGTGCAAGAGCGGCTGACTGTTTCGCCTGACAATAAAATGGGTCCCGAGACAGGAGAACACGCTCGACCAGACATGACGCGACACACTTTTAAAGCAAACCCCTACTTTCGAGCGTTCCTCAAGAGTAGTTTCAAGAAGCAAACGGCACTGAAGGGGAGAGAGATGCCTCATCTTAGTGAAATTTAGGACACCAAGAGCGTGACGTATGTCAAATCGCCCGGTTGAAATGTGGTTTGTCGAAAAAGTGGCATCACATTTTGCGACTTGCGGTCACACCCATTGCATTGCAACGTCGTTTCAAGAAATACGCTTCTGGATGTAAGACAGCGAATCCAGTTCTTCACAATACAGGTGTCTAGTGAAAATTAGCAGGCGAGGTGGTTGCAAAATCAGACTACGAAGCACAGTTTTTACGCCCTGCGAAAGGTCAACATTAAATAGGTAACGGTAAACATTCTTCCTATATTTACGTTCGTCGTTTAACGTGGTTAAACATCCTAGCCAAGGTCATGACTCGCGGAATATTGCCCACTTGTCCAAGGCAAAAGGACATGCGCCTGGAACAAAGCTGGCATAAGGTTGTGAAGCGAATGTAAGGCGAGCAACTTAGTGATTACAAGGTTAGGTTGGCAAATCGGTCATTCAAAAACTTGGTGAATCGAACAGTTGAAAAGCTGTTTATACGCTGCTTCAGCGTGACAAAGCGCCCGGGCTCCAAAATACAGGAAGTAGACCGCAGCCAAACGCTCACGACTCTCACAAGTGATTTTTGCCGAGGGCTGCAAGGCAGTTTTAGGTGAAAATAACAGCAGCGGGGGCTTCTGCTGATCAGCAACGAATCGTGTTTTTACTCGTCAGCGTTTCGCTGCGTCGCAAAGTGTACCAAGGTCGACGTTTGACGTCTTTTATTCGTATGCCCTTGTTTCTCAAAGTATTTTTGTCGAGCGGCATTCGTTTCGTTCAAAACTTGCAGCGCTGCCTTGCTGATATTTGCCGGCACAGAAAGGAGATTAAATTCACGCGACTTCAAACATTGAGGCAGCAAACAAAATACACATTTCTGACGATTACACAAGCCTGATTTAAAAAAGGGGCTCACAGCAAGCAGTGTCAAAAGAAGCGTTGGGATATTCTAGCTGTTGCGTCATGTTTAGGACAAGAAAAGTGCTTGACACTCTATTTTACTAAAAGAATTTGTCACAATAGCGGTATTTTCAAATCTGGCGCCAACAGCTTTTGGGTCGTGCGCTGCTCTGCGAACAGCTGAAGGTGCAATGGTGGTAGCAGCAGTGGATACGATAGAACAGTTGAACAAAAGCACATAACATCACCAATTGTGATTATTATCGAAAAATTGAACTCTTCAACAAGAAACGGTCGTGAATGTCAATGATCTCAAAAGAAAAAGGTTTTTCCATGAACTTTTTTTCGAATCTACAGCGAAACAGCACAACATGCAGAAATTCATGCAAGCAGATGGGACGAGTTTACTCTCAAGCTACACGAACGATATTTGACCGCAGCGTCCAGCAATCGCGACGTCAGCTGAGAAATCTGTACCGCTATCACACATACACACACCCGCAAGCGCACTCAGAGTCGGAAACGGTCGAAGAAGCCTTGTCAAGAAGTCAATCAGTGAGAAAAGAAATTTTCATAAGAGCAACTTTTTCTCAGTAAAAACGCAGGCGAGTGGGCAGCCAGATGTGTTACAGTGTTGCCACCGCCTCATTAGGCAAACTACATTTTTACCTCGTGTACGTACACTTAAATCATACAAGGCAACCCTCATGATTTCAGTGCAATCAGCCGTACAAGCGGCATTCGCCGATAACCGGAAATAAACCGCAGGTTTGCTGAAATACAGTTTCCGTTATTCGCTTCAAGGGTGAAGCCGTTAACACATCAGCTGGCCACGGCTGCAATCTGAGGACTGGCAGTTTTACAGCGGTGCCAAACAACGTCGGCCTCACACGCCGACTGTCGAAGCATTAATACAATTGCCACAACCGACGTTCCTTTACCACATACTTGAGCAATGAAGTGAACAGCACTTAAGATGTACATCAAAAAAACGCCGCTTGTGAGTTGAGTTCTAAACTCAACTAACTCGTTTCTGGGTGCAGCCAAAGGACGATACACGGAACACGGGGAGATTTTCTTTCGACAGTTGCGGTTGAAGATACTGTCGAAGTGCAAATTGGGGACTTTCGCACGAAATGCTGGCAAACTCAAAAGTGAACTTAGGTGCAGTGCACCAACGCGAAAGGTCGACAATGCTGTGAAATTTTAAACAAACGAGGTTATGCTGGACATAGAAAGAACTTGCGTAAAATATGCCAAAATCGCTAAGAAGTTAGTTGAACTTTATAGTTGTGACACAAATTGTTGTTTTGTAACGAAAACACAAGTAATTTCACCGCTAATGAATTTTAACATTACTCGATCATTTTCATGAACTCAACGTAACTGATTACAGGCGAACTAATGAACTCATTGGGACATCACCACTGCTAAAAAAACAAAATGAATTCAAGACTCCTTTGTCTCAAATGTGCGCACAGCAACGAAATATTGTTTTCATTTGCATTTGTAGATGCAAAAGCGTAACGCTGGCAAAGCTTGTGCTGTGATAGGGCGCCTTTGCAGCGATCGGGCGTTCGAAGTAAATGAGTTTGCGTTGAAACGGCAGATACGATTTGATCGTGTCTCCCTCGTTCTCGCACAGCAAGCCAAACACGAAAAGCACTGAAATGCATCAGAACAAAAATATCACGTGGGGTACTATACGAATGCGTCGCACGGACACAGGCAGTCTGGCAACACCAGACTAATAAACGCTATAGATAGATGGACCATAACCGCACAGAAAACAGCTAACCTTAGATCTGTCAGTGGGTGCGCTGATTTCTACTGCACCGGCAGACAAGAAGAGAAAAAATGCTTTGCAGGAAAACTATAACATTGAAGCGCAGTCAATAGTCACTGATGAACGAATAAATATTCATTAATTAATCCTCTATTATCATTTTGGTAGCAAGCGACAAAGACAAGCGCGGTTCTTCCTCTTATGAATCAATCGTGATTTGGTTTTACTTACACATCATGGACGTTGGTGAGTCAAGCACCCTTAAGCAGATTTGCAGCAACACTAGGTCGTATAAAACTGGTGACTTACAATATTATTTCAAAAAGCTCACCGCGTAAGGTCGAACCATTGACTTTTTGAAAGATAATCTGGTTTTTGAATTCAGTAGTCATTGTCTTTCGCACCGAACTCAGCGGTGCATAGCACTCCCCACACGGATTCAGCCCACACTCTTAGCAAAACGCATGGTAGAACGGTGATGGAGCAGATAAAATTTAGAAAAACGTCAAGTGTTTACTAACGTATGCTAAAACTTTGCGGTAATATAAGACGTTCGGAAGACTCACGTGCCTTTTTTCAAGATCTTACAAAGGCACAAGGAATGCGCCCACACACATATGCTCTGCCTCTGTGCTGTCATGGCCAAACTTGGTGGATGGGAATGATGAAGTTGCTCAGTTCGCGACGTTGACACGCGGGGCAAAGCGCTGACGGAGTAAAAGTGATAAAGGAAAACACAACAGCGATCGAAGACAATGATCACAATCTGAGCTTTGAGCACGTCAGTGATTAAAACCAGATGCTAAAAAGACGAACCATATCGTACTTGTACAATTACGACGAAAAGTGAATTTTTCTCCAAAGGCGTATAAGACAGTGTCACCTTCACGTTTGGGTAAATGTTGACTTTGCGCAAATGCACCTTGTTCGGCAAAAAATCAGGAGTAACCAACCCTGTGGCAACCATAAAAACGTGCTGCCTTTTTGAGCGCGTTAGTATTAGGCGGTAATGATGGCAATAGCAAGACTTAGCGAAATGCATAGGAAATTACGCTGTACTCTTTCCTCACTCGGTTTTACCGCTAGTCGAAGGCAGTTTATTAGGGCGTTTAAGCGTGACTGGAGTTTTTGGGCCTGGCGAGGGCCACTGCAGCTTCTGAGGCGCTGCTGGTTACGGACGATGAAGAAGCCTGCTGCTCATCTTTCTTCGCAGCGCTGTTGTTGTTGTTGGTGTTGACGCTGAATAAACTCGCCGCAGCGTAAGGCGATGTCAAACACGTTAAAGCGGCACCAGGCGTTGCCGCTCCGCGGTTGGATCCAAGATGCCTCTGAACCGCGTCGGGGTCTTTCATCAGGGCGCGCACCGCCGCAAGGTGGTGCGCGGAAGGCAACAGGCTCTGCTGGGGATTCCCCGATCCGAAGGAGTGTTGGGGCACGTGCAGCTGCTGATCGAACTTGTTCGCCCGCGCAGCGTCGCCGTGCACTTTCTTCACGTGCTTTTCCAAAGTGCTGGAAAATAATTTAACATCACATGTATTGTTACCGACCTTGCCTGAGACTTGTTCCACTCTCGCCTTTCCACCATTTTTGACATCTCGCCGATATACCGTGAGAAATTTCCCGACCTACGTCTCTGGGGCCTGAATTGTGGCAAAGTGCTGCTCTTACGTATGGCATCCGTTTCAAGGCGTTAGGATTTAATTGAGTTATTGAGGAGACGTGTGACTTGTAGATGAAAACCGAATTTTGTAGGTCTTGGCGCTGAAACTAATGTGTCTGGCTAAAAATAAGGCAATTTCCTTGTATTTTAAACAGGTGTGTCCGTAACTGGGGTGAGAAAATTGCATGAAACCAGCTACTTTTAATCAAAGTGTTATCTCTAACATTCTTTAACTAACGACAATGGCAAAAAGCAGTTCAAGTGAAATCCACGGATGGTATTATTTTAGCGCAACTCTTGACAAAATATCCCCAGTCATTGACCTTAGCACTGGTTTGAGTTGCAGCCTGTTTCAATATGAGAAATGAACATTAAAATTAAGAAGTTCGTGACTGCATGCCAGAAGCCACGTACAAGTTAAAAATGCATTTCACCGGATGCAGTCAAGTGTGAACATGACAGTGACGAACCACATTGGGCGGATTGCACCGTGGTGATCGCAAGAGTTGTTATATAAAACTGTATTTTAGCAGGCCGGTTAAATCAACAACTCACAACTCCTATTTAGGCCGTTTGCCGAAAAATTTTGCCTAGATTATACAGACTGCGTACGACAGAAAGTTGCAAAACCAGCGTAAACCATTGTAAAGCAAAGTGGCAGGAAGTGGGCTGAACAACACAAGGCAACATTAAAGTTTCTTAATGCGACAGAATGAGACGCAACCCCCTACTCAATACAGGAGCGTACCGAGGGGACAAGGGGGGAATAATCTCCCAGACGCTGAATCACTGGAGAGGGGCGCCGAAAAGTCCCAGCAAGGTCGCAAGCATTCCCTTCAATACTCCTGAAAGACCTAAGGTTCGAACATGGTAGGGTTCCAAACTTGTCTTGCCCCGGGCGCCATATAACCTCGGTGTGTCCCTGGCTCAATATCAACACTGCGTCAGTGTCGCACAAAAACGTCATGGGACTTTAACAAAAATTCACACCCTCTCCCAACCAAGCGGTCACACTTTTCATTGAGTTTTGCGAGCTTTCACTTGTGCAAAAGAATATGGGTCACAAAAGTCCAAACCAGGCCCGACCCAATGCAAGCGCGCCTTGATGTGCGCTAATTTCATTCAAGGCGTTCATGGACTGCCGGAATTCCACACATCAAAGTCAGGATTGCGTTTCGTTAACCAGGAGTAAACGCACAATCAACTACAAACTGAACAAAACCACAACAGCTGTCACGTCCTGCAACTCATTGCCCACTTTGAGCGTGAAGCTGACTAGAATACGTGCAGCCTGTTGTTGCGCAGATGGTGTCAACCTTGTGTGGACACAAGTAATCAAACATGCGAGCAATAACGACCCAAATGTTTGTGAAAGTTTGAAAAGTCGTTCACAGCGCGTATTTCATCACACCTGACATCTAGATCAGATGGTCACAACGTCACGGCGATCACACATATCAGCACCATGATCGAATCTTTAAAGCGGTTTTCAAATGACGTATAAAAGGAAAACAAAACTTTATTATTCGATGGCCCAATTGTGATTGCGAAATAAACAAGACAAAATTTCAAAATATGACTGCGTTGAAATTGGGATAAGGTGTATTTTCAAATAAGCGCCGTTCAGTATTTCCTTGGCAAAGTACTTCAAGCTGAGCGTGTTATTATGTTCGTACAATAAAAAAGTGATGGCCCCGCAGACAAAAGTTGATCTGAACAATCGCGAAAATGGGAAATAAAAAGTGGCTAACATATAGACCTGGGGCGGCGTAAACGTTATTTGATTAAATCCTCAAAATCGCTACATTATCCCAATTCGCACGACTTGTTTAAATCTTAATGCAACGCTAATAATACAGTAGTGTTTTCCATAACATTTGCCATGAGCAGCGTAAACTTAGCCGCGTCAACAAACCTGTATACTGAGAACGGCATGCCGCAGATCTCGCATCTGTACACGTCGCGCCCGTTCAGTCCGTGCGTTCGCATGTGTCGGGTCAGCTTGCTCGACTGGGCGCAGGCGTAGTCGCAAAGCCGGCACTTGTACGGTCGCTCACCGGTGTGCATGCGTCGATGGACGGTGAGGTTGGAAGTGTTTTTGAATATCTAGTGAAGCAAAGAGTGTTGGTCGTTTGCACACAAGGCTGTTATGTTTGTATGGGCCACAATCGTAACAAGGTCTTCACACGAAAATCAGCAGAACCAAGCTGTCGTTAAGAAGCGGTTGAATGGGACAAAACAATTTAGAAAAAAAGCTTACTACGTTATTTTACTCATTTCAGCTCGCAATGGAGCATGCATGTCATTCACTTTTGCAACAGGTTGCCTGAGCTCGAATGTTAACACCAAGTTGCTTCCTCACCTTTCCGCAATACTGGCAAGTGTCGTTTCTAACCGACCCTCTTCCACGAGGCCGAACCTCTCGCCCATTGCCACTTCGGTTCCCTGACGACCGGTCGAACTGGCGGGACACCCATGGCGACACGGGCGTGGCCTGAGCGCCGATTCCAGAAGCGGAACTTGGAACCGGTTGCAGCATCCTGTACGGCACCTGGTTGGACGACGGGACCAGTGACCGCTTCGGATCGGCCAGGCGAGCGTCTCCATTCATGGCCATTCGCACGCGCTCCAGAACCAGGGCGTTTTGAAATTCTCCGAAATGCGACGCGAAACTGACCATGTCGCTCAATTCCGGGACCGTCCCGGTCGACGAACGTCTCGCTTGGGCTTGCTGGGCCGCAGCAGCAGCGGCGGCGGCGAGAGCGGCGGGACTTTGAAATGTCGGCGAAAGAAGCGGTGGCACTGGTGGATCCGCAAAACCTGACAGATAACATGTTGTTACGTGAAAACAAGGTGCTTTCAGTTGTTTGATCCTTAGTGTTGTGGAACGTAATGGACGACTAGTCTCTTTTAGGCCTGTAACCAGGGGGGGCGCTTCTCCCCCTTAGAAATTTTTTCGTCCTCCCAGGAGAAATATTTAGGACATACTTCAAATCTATTGAACATAGTGTAAAAATTTGGGCCCCTCTCAGAAAACACTTCGCCTCCCCCTGGTGTCCTAAGCTGGTTACCGGCCTGGTCTCTTTTAAACAGTCTTCAAGCTCAGCTTGAACGCTGGAAGCATGTACACGGTCTTGTATCCATCTACTCCAGCCCAACTTTAAATTTCCAGGTTGCAAATTACCAGCATGACAACAAACGCTTTGCCAAGCCAACAAACTGGCAGTTGTTTTCTGTGTTTTAGAATGTTTTTTACCCTTTTTGTCAAACAGCTTCCTTGACCGTTTTCAGACGTTTTAACGCCCTTTTCATACCAGTTTTTTTTTGCTTGACTGCAACGTCAGGCACAAGACACCGACCGACCGGACTAACATATTTTCACTCATCTTGCATGGCACAGCATGAAAAATGCTTGCGAGACCAAGCAAATTTATGTCAAGAAACATAATTCTAATTCTTAATATGTGGACAAGACAAAAAGCATTTTCGTTGCAACGCTAATAACCGCGATGTGTGGAAGCTTTCCCATAACAAAACTCGTAAGATCAATAGCGGACCACAAGAAAGGAGCTGACGTTGACTAACTTGGTCTGCTTTTAACCTTAAACATTGTGCGGGTTAACAGGAATGTAAAAGTCTCACATTTCCTCCACCCCGCGGGGGCAGTTAGGACTTAGAGCAGTGGAAATACCGAAAGCAAATCGTTGTAGCAGTTTAAGGATCTCAACAGCGGCGTACACAATAGGGAGTGTGGCAAGCTGAAATGCCGAAGTACGACGGCTACAGGCTGTTAAAATTGGCGACATTTCACTATGAACTTCGCAGCTATCAATACCAGACAAACGAGACGCCGTAGATTTAAGTCACATTTTTCGAAAGCTGACAGGAACCACTCCGGCTACGTATCTTTGCTTGCCACATCGCGAATAACCACTACACACAGCCCGTTCTCATATCATGCGATCTAAGTGGTTGGCTGGACTCGGCCATGGCAATGTATCTGAGTTTTCACAGTTCGATGGCCGGCTTATGCATAACTCGTATCGAGTCGCGCAAGAAAACGAAAAACGCTTGTAACAGAACGACCTTTTCTGCAATCCACGAGGTACTTTTGCAACAACAAAACGCTCAGCATATAGTTTTTGTGCGAGTTGAGTTGGAAGTGAGCGGTGATGAACGAGCACTGCGACCACGGTAAACAAAGTTTCAGTGGAAAGCGTCGAGAAACCCAAAACACATCTGCTCGCGAAAGTGCCGATGTTTGTCAGTCGCTGCTAGTCTAACTCGATTATATGCACCCAGTGAAATTTTCAGGAGAATCGACACAACTGACCAGAAAATTCAAGGACTCTGGCGGTTTTCATACTGTGTAGGAGATTAAACCACTTTGCAGTGCCAACAGCACGGAAAATTGTGTTTAAGGATGTGGCGCTTACTATGAAGCAGGTGACAGTTTGTAATTCTTGTGAGACTGCATAACTCTCACGGTCTGGGCTAACCGCGTTGCACTATTTCACTGGAGTCGAATTTACCAGTGAATCATAGCTAGAATGTATGAACAAACCTTCCCAACATAAGCGAGACAGGAGTAACGCTTTTTGCCTACAGTGGCTAGGGTAGTTTTAAACTTAGCATGGCCTTGGTTAATCCCATTTGCCTTATTAGTCAGAGAAGTAGGCAGCGCTTCGGCTGAAAGTTGGAACAAAGAAGTGGTGCATATCTTCCTAGTCCTGGGCTTATTTATTCGCGCTCACAGCGGAATAGACTGGTATGCAACACGACCAGTGTCAATTTGTTACCTGCGCTGGGCGGTGTGTCGCCGCTGCTGGCTGTGGATGACAGTCGTGTTGGACGGTTGCCTGCTGGCAACGTGCTTCCCCAGATAGATTTGGGCAGGTGGTTGTTTGCAAGCGAAGGAAGGGAGCCACGTCGGCTTGCGATTTCACCGGCACCTGGACAGTCTGTAATGAGTCAATTCTTCCTTTGATCACACAAAAGCCGCGGTCGGGTTTCCCAAGCGTTTTCAAAAATCTTTTTCCATACTTTTTCAATGCCTTTTCAATACTAAATGAAAAAACTTCAATACCATCACTTATTTTCATTTTCCAAAGTTTTATTCATGGAACACCGGGAAAAAAACAACTGTCAAGCTGTCATCAGCGGTAAAGAACAGAATTTGAATAAACACATGGTTGAATTTGGAATTTCCATACTTTTTCAACACTGCATGTACATTTTGGGAAAATCCAATATTTTTTCAAGGTCTTGAAAACCGATTTCATAATTTAATACTTTTTCAAACCTTTCAATACCGCGTGGGAACCCTGCGCAGTGCACATGTACTGACAGCAAGATTACAATGGCCGACCATATGGTTCGCGCAACTGTTTAGAGCTACCAATGCAACTCGTTCATAAACGTAATGGCACCTGGTAACGGCGGCTTTTCGGCAGGAGATGACAGACTGCGATTTACAGCGCGGGTCTCCGATGATTCGTCGTTGTTGGGGGAGCGCGTGCTGCTAGCGGTTTCTATGCCGACACGATCATCGGCATGATTGGTTGAATCACAGGGAGATTGCGGCGTTGATTTGCTGGGCAGTGTCTGCGACGGTTCGAAGGGGCGCAGTGGAAAAGTGCTTGGTTCGGATTTGATCCGTTTCGGCACAGCACCGAATGACATTAAGTCACCGATTGGCCGTTTTCCCTGTCGCGTGTCTTCTCCAGACGACAAGGAAATACACGGCGATGACGATTTGCCACTGCTTCGTCGACTTGATGAATGGTCAGCATAGTGGAAAGTCTTGGGACGGGCACTGACGTTGACACTGGGCTCCACTTGGGTACTGAAAACCGAGTCGTCCTCACTATGACCAGGGCTCTCGGAAGCAGAAGCAGCCTGGACCTCGAGCGATGGACGCCTTACTTCTCGAATGTTCGCGTCGCCTTCTGATAACGATCGTTTGGGCTCCAACAGGTCATCGGCTGTCTGGTACAAGTTTTGATTCGATCTGCGTTGTTGAAAGATATTTTAACGACCGGCGAAGGCACACGTTGCATCTAAACGTAAACGTTCAAAAGGGCGCTGGAGAAGGTAACAACCGCGCAATGTCGCGCAAGCTGCAAGTGAACCGAAACGACACGAAACAAAGCGCAACGCCCCGCACACTGCTCAATGTACGCTGGGGCAAAAGACATATACGCCAAATGCGTCCGCCACATGCAGCCACGGGCAAGACACAAGCTTCGCTTGCGGTTTTTGACGAATGGGCAAATGCGTGATCCACCGTGTACACGTCTGCCACTTACAGGTCGTCCGACTTGGAATCTGAGCAGGGACTTGAGTTTCTTTCGTCCTCGAATAATGTACCCTCGTGCGGAGACTTTTCGCCGCTGGAGACACGTCTCGAACCGCATTCGTTTCGCGTTTCAGGAACCCAAACTGAAACAGCGGTCAAGCTCATCGTGATAGAATGCGAAGGTAGCTCGATAGTTTGAAGCAGGTTTAAGCTTGAAAGTTTTTCAAAACCGAAAATGATTTATGTGGCGTTAAGTTCATTAATATAAATTCACTATATGAAGACAACCAACGAATTACCAACATCTGTTCAAAACACATCACACACATCACATAAGGGCTACATCATATGCTACCAAAAAGAGTAATGCATCCGATAAGACTTTCATTTAAAAGCGGCGATAAAGCACAAAGATTTGCATGCAGCCTTAGCAGCACTTGCTTGCGCTGTCTGTACCTTGACGATAAGAGTCGTTTGCCGACGACACCGAACCAGCCAACTGGCGTCGATGTACTCTCATGTGCCTCTTCAACTTGCTCGACTGCGAACATCGGTGAAAGCAGAGATGGCATCTGTACGGTCGTTCCCCGGTATGTGAACGACGGTGCACGGACAGATTGCTGGAGTACTTGAAGACCTTGCCGCAAAACTCGCACGTCTTCCGCCGCCTCACCTGGCGCGAAATAAGCGATGTAGAGAAACGATTTTGAGCTTCCGTGGCCCGAAGTGAAGGCGAATCGTTGCCACTTTTCGTTACGCCTGGCGAGACGGATAACAATGCGTTTCGTTTCAGCGGTTCGGCGCAGGTTTCTTGCGATTTGCTCGAAACACGTGGCTCATCTGCGCGGGGTGAAAGTGACTGTCCGTTTGCGTTTGGATGACCAGAGTTGACATCCATGTGAGAAGCGGTGGGAGAGGAGCGCGGTGGAAGAGATGTTGGTGACGAAACCGGACTTTTTGTTTGCGACGCCAGTTGGCGCAAGCGAGCCGAGTAGTTTCCCTGATTGACGGGCTGCAGGAGCTCGTACGACGTCAACGGAAAACTTGTGCTGGAATGGCCGCCACCAGCGCTACGGTTTGACTGGGAGGACGGAGCCACTTGAAAATCACTGCCAAATGCTGGGCGCTGGCCGGCAGCAACGGACGCCAAAGCGTACGCGGCAGCCCTCTGGTAGAAGCGGCTGGCATCGTCGGCACTACCAGCATCAGTAGGTGAATCGTGGGGCAGCCTGGTAGCAGCCACTTGGATCAATTGGTTGAGTAGGTTGATTTTCGGAGATGTTATGGACGGTGACGTACCCCGACTTGACTGATTGTCATTTGAATTCTTAGGCGATTGGCTGGATACCGTATGACACTTTTCCAAAGGTGGCGGGAGCCGTGTTCTGCAAGCAAGAAGCGATAGGAATTATCAATGTCAACCTGAAGACAAAAAAGACAAAGCTATGTAACAGGATCTTAGAGCGTAAATCACACTCACTTAAAAAGGATTTGCAGCCTGCACAACTACATTGCGCGTCTTAGTCGTTATAACGTCAATGCGAGAGAACGAAGGGGCCCCATACCATGTAAAATCATGGCATTTATTTCACAAAAACTTCTATTGAATACGTTTCAGAAAAATAATGTTGAGAAAAACAATTCAGCTTGATCCCTAATTACTGCCACTGAATATCTTTCAGTGAACTGCTGTGTTCGGTTTCAAGACGTAAGTGCCCTGAACAAAGAATTTCAACATGCAACGCACCTCGCATCTCTGGAATTGGTCGAGTTGGCTCCATGTGTGCATTGGATGTGTTGCAGTAGGTTTGCAGCGGAATTAAATTCCTTAGCGCATTCTCTGCAAGCGTAGTGCGATGGGGTGGCGACATTTGACTCTAAGCCTTGCGACGCAGGAGTATCTGGGACAGGAAAGCAATTGATTACACGCACGCAAGCTTTTCTACGTCATCACAGCCACGGTTGTTTTATCACACAGCTGGGCGAAACTCAGAATTCCGACACATTCGTAATGGCAACGATCTTTCAAAAGCACTGAAAGGACCATAATGGAACATCCAAAAGTCTGCTGCCGTTCACCTATACGTCAAAATAACAAGAACCACATCGCCATACGCTTTCGCTTTTTTGACCGGTCCCGGAAGCTGTTTTTTTTTCGCTGAAACATTTCTGTCACTTGTCACATGGTAGTATTAAAACTCGCCGTAACAGTACTCTCTAGTCCAAATTTTCGGACATTGTGACCGAATTTACTTGACTTTTGCGGTCATTTAAAAAGAAATTTGTCTATGACCGAAAAAAACTTGCCCGGAAGTGCATCTATCTTGAAGTGGGCGAATATTTTTTTTTTATTTCGAGTTTATCTCCAACTTTAAAGTGATGAACGTTCATTGGAACGCACAGAATTACCGAAGTGAAACAGTATTCGAACGGTTCACTACAATTTCGAATATTTGTGAGTCCCACACTATTACGAAGGCCGTTTTGAACAAGCTGCTCTCTGATGTCTCGTTGTTGGAGGGTTGCCGCCTACCCATGCACCAGCTCTCAGTTTGCAGCAGTGTTTTTTCAACCTCTTTTGTACCGCGACCTACTGTAAGCCAACGACCCCGTCTAAATCTCAAATAAAGCAAATGTAATACAACTGTGCACATAAAATACCTACTCGCGACCTCTCCAAAAATGGTTTAAGTCCCCTCTCGGGGTGCGACCCAGGTTGAAAACCACTGATTTGCAGCGACTAATTTTTGCCGCTCCCGCGAATGAATCCCGTACTCTTAACTGTAAATCTTTCTTTCATAAGCTGCATGCCACTCGACAATCAAGCTGCAGCACCAACGCACCGTGCACTTGACAAGGGCAATGGAGACAAAAAATCAGCAAATACGCGGTTCAAAACTCGCGAATTCTGCTCCAATTTCACTTAACAACTGGCAGCAGACAGTACACATCTAATCTTTCAGACCATCTTACAATCGACGACCAAAATAAAGCCCTGTTGTTAAATTGTTCGATGCATTCAGGACGTCTCTTATTTTGTTGTGGTAAGTGAGCACGAAACTTCGAGCGACACGCGCAAGGTTTATTCACCGGATAGACGTTATCATTATCACTCATTGACCGGAATCTCAGGGCACACCTCAAACGCCCCCGTATCGAACAGCGGACGGAGTAGGTGATAATAATCGAGCACTGAACTGCTGCATCAGACATCATTAAAATTGGTGCGGGACGGGAAAAGTATTTCCTGTTTTCATATCCAAGGGCGCGTTTCCGCTCCCTCAGCTACCACAGGTTTATGGTGCGCCTTTATACTGACTCACGTCACCTGAAAGCGCTCTGAATTTTTAACAAACGAACGACTACTTCGTCTTTTGCTTCAGGCTTACTGCTGTGACACGGCGATCAAGCACTTCAGAAGAGGTCTTTGAAGTTGAAACTGAATGTTGGGGATGAGGGTTGCATTTGCCGATCAGTTACCATAGACAGCGATCGTGGATGTGAATTTTTGCTCTTCATCGCTGATGCTACAGCCAGTGAGGATTAAGTTGCACGGTGCTTATCATCACTAAAAACAACCACAAGACTGTGTTCTTACTCTGCGTTTCAACGCTGTTTACAGATCAATGAGCCATTGGTGTAATTGGTCTTGCGTTGCAAGTTATTGGCGACGCAGAGTTGAAATAGCGCGTATTTCGGTGGAATTGTAGTCAAGTGCACCAAACGAGCTTAATAATTTGGTCGCTTTGTGTTTCTAATAGTTTGAACGGACCATTCGGTCAGTTTAGCTGTTTCAATAGCCAACTCACACACCTCAGCTGAACGTGCATGTCTTGTTCACTACTCCAAACAGGACGGTGGAGTTCCGGCGCACCGCATTCGAAAGGAAGATTGTTTAACAAAAAACGCACATTTTTGTATCAACGGAGCTTCCATGACAATACATTTGTTCGCACAACAATCCATTTTTGTGCATTTTTTCCATGACAGTGCATGTTTAATGGAAGAGAATTCTATTTGAATAAGCACTGCTCGCAGATGTAAGGACTGATGATGCGTAGTTTTACGTGAAATCGATTTCCTATTAAAATTTGTGATTGATTCCTTGCTTATTTCACCTGTGGAGTGAAGTTACTTGAATGCAAATATGCGCAAGTTTGAATCATCGCAAAAAGATGGAAGCAGAGCCCAATCGTCTGATTCCTCTGAAGCCTACAGATAACCTTCTAGAGCTTTTAATTAACAGAAGAGACGTAAGCTTTCATGACAATACATTTTTACGCTTAGCACAACAGACGGCAAGTAGACGGCTCTCGCCGTTTGTGTCGACAGTACAAGTGAGATTGCAAAATCAATGCGAAAGTTCCGCAAGCAACAATGCGCAGATTTTTACATTAATTCGAACTGCGCGCTACACTGTTTGGCAAAGTTTGAGCGTGTCGTTAGTGCATTCTTCATCTTAAACAAAACTTTTGTGTACGAGAACCTGTTGAAAATTCGCCTTATTACTTTGAGTTCCACGCTATTTTGACTTCGCCATGGCTGCAACCTTTTGATTTGGAAGCATGAGGAATTTTGTGGTCAGAATGACACGTCACACAGAGCACTATAACAGTTTTTTCGATTTTGACCTTGGCAAACAACATGTTCGTGTATTTTCCATCCTGTTGCCGTATTACTTCAGGCACCACCATCTAATAAAATGCACTGAGATTGCTGAAATATCTGACAGATTTACAAATATCGGTAACTTACAGTTAAAAAATACAATCCTACGTGTACAGTACCTCACAGAAAGAAGCAATGAAAATTTAACCCACAAAAATTAGTTCTGTCGAAAGCATGAATGCGTCAAAACTAGATTGCATGTGTAAAATGTGTAACACGTAGTACAATAAACTTCAAAACGCAATAAAAAACATAAAATGCCTTCATGTCGGTATCGGATAACACTGGCGCAACGTGGCTTCATGTTACCATCGGGCAGTTCCGGCAAAAGAGATTTAAGACTTGATAAACAAAGCAGCAACCTTGATGTCTTAGGATGTTGTGCTGCGCGTTAGCCTGCTACCCTTGAACAATGACTGCTAAAGCTTGTGATCATAACGCTGCAGGACAGCGCATGTCTTAATGTTTTTAAGGCTAAGACTACGCACTTTCGTCATACACAGTGGACGAGGAATTGTCCACTGAGATTTTTCCACTAGAAGTGACAGTCAAGACACTATAAGCGATTGAAAACATTCACTTGAGTGCCCAGCAAATATCCGCTACTTCGGGTACTAACCACGTATAACGTGCCCATTATTAAATACTAACGAAACGAACCCGTGAACCCAAGGTGCCTGATCTTCAACAAGCATTGGTATGCTACACTCAGCTGTTACGAATTTAGAAGGTTCAGCAAATCGTCTTCCTGGAACAACATCAATGAAGCTACCCGGAAAACTGACTGATTGCTGTTCAAAAAATTCCATAAGCGAAACCAGCTTTTCACTTCTTGAAGCCTTCCAATTATGCAACAAGCGATTTCGAAATTCACTAGCGAAACGTGCTCCTCGATCTGGTACAGACCGTTGGGGTTTAGGAAAGAGTAAGAATTCCGTTTGTAGTTGGCATGAAATGAGAAAAAATCATAAAATACTGTAGGACGTTTGCTGGGCAGGTGAATCTTAACACGTAATCGCTAATAAAATCGATTTTGAACATACGATTATCAAGAACGTGGTCGGTTTGAAACCAAAAATACTGTTATTGATTTGTCTTTCAATATTCAATTTGAGCTTGTTGCTGTACTAAAATCAGTATGTCTAAAAAGCTTTTCAAACATCGGCTCGCACCACTACACTTCAACTAGCATCTGCTTAGAAGTACAGGTATCATTTGAAAACAAGGAAAGTATGCTATTGACGTCGGGTCCAACAAAACTATGAGAAAAGCAAAAATTTTACGCAGCCACGCCTCACTACGCTTCCAAACAATGACAAACTTCACCAAGCCAACGTGACAGGCTACGATTTCCGATTGCAACAGTAAATTATCTACTGCTTTTACTCTATCACTTCTTTGGCCTAGCTTGGTCGCGCTTTGGGGTAGAGCCAGCATACCTATCAGAGATTCAGTGAACTGTTGAGGTGTTTCGAGACCTTGTAACTAAGGTAGCTGTTCCTGCGACCCTCCCCGATGAGAATGTGGTCTCGAAGATGAATGAATGTACGTCAGATTGAATAAAACTAGTTTTCAAAATGCAATAGTCACCTCAGACTTTAGTTTATTAAATCGCCAAATTAGTACTTCACCGTTGTTACTTGCCCAAAAACCATAAGGCCGATCAGGGACAAGTCATTACTGTAGTCTTCCGACAATTCAATCGTTTTCCAGCAATAGCCGAACACTATTGGTTCTAACGCTGAATTTTCTGGCCAAATTTGGACTACTGAATCATACTTATCTTGTAGATCTGATCGTGAAGAATTGGAGTGATTGTATAATGCCTAGGCGGGGTTTTGCTACTAGGTTATTTTTTATTTAGCTAATTTTCATATTCTCCACACTACGGTGTATTTGCTGCTGACAATGATGAGTTTCGAGCACATACTGTTGCGAGGGACTATTATAACACGTTCAGATAAAAAAGTAAAATGGACGTTGTTGATCTCTTGCTATTGTGCGGTCTTCCCAGCGACGTTCTAGCGATGAACATAAAGATAATCTAAACACAGTCTAAAACAGACAGTAAAAGCACAGTTGGAAAAAATTTAAAAAATAAATAGTGTTTCTGCTGCAAGCAAGGTGCACTCGATCATTCGAGTAACAGGATGACGGTGCAGAAGTGTGGTGGTAACGGTCGGGCACTAGGGATTATGAAGCTGCTATAGGCACATATATCAAAATCACTCATTTTCAGACAAAATCAGGAAATGAATTGCTAGTTTTTCAAGATCTGCAACTGAACAACCTTCTAGGTCAACTTCAGGCATTTATTGACCACGTTGTGTTGGTTGTCGACTACTTCTTCAAATCTCTCAAGATGTTGAACAATGACTGATCAAGTTACGTTTTCCACTACTGTGATAAGCTCTTTAAGTTAGTTGACTGTTATAAGTTTCTGCACGAAATGATCAAGCCCGCATACATCGCACATTTCAAATGTTATCCAAAATGTCCAAAATCATCTACGAAAGTGTAAAATTGATAAACAAGGACATTTCAAGCTAAATGTTAAGTAATAAATTCCTTAAACGATCAGGTATCTTCCCGAATTTCAAAACCAAACAGTACGTTTAATTGAAAACTCACGACGTTTTTTATGAAAACGTAAGTTAGCATCAAGATACTGTGTTCCTGATACCAAAGCCAAGAGGAAAGAGACCTAAGACTTTCTTTTGAAAATGGAATTTACGTTCAGAATAAAAAAGTACATTGTGGAGACATACAACGAACAATTTGCAGATATCAGGATTGACTTTCTTCGACAAAAGAAGTGTAACAGTTTATGGCAGCACTACACAGCGATACTAGTTTTTTAACAAACCTAGTTAAGGAAAGCTAACGCTTAACCAAGAAGCTGCGATAGCAACACACTTTTTCTTTTAGAACTAATGCGCATATGCAGCAGTATTTTCAACAGTGTTGTTAGCTTAAAATGAATTGAAAAAAACGCAGAGTTGAGGTTTTTTCAATTCAGGAAAAACCTCAAATTTCAATACCGAATTATAAGCATGTTAAAAACACCTAAGTTACGGTCTATACATGACGTTGTTCTTGTATGAGAGACATAAACAAACGCCATTTTGTTGTGCAATCATACTCGTCGGAAAAAATTGCGGCATAATGTAAGAAGGTGCCAAGAGAAAAAGCTTTCCCTCAAGATTAAAATGACGTCATCCACAGAGAACGTTTTGACAACATTCCGATCGTGCAAAGCCCGGCATGAACTTGAACGTTAAACTAGAATGTATTCTGAACGCAGTCATGTGTGACACTGCGTGCCTATATGTCAAAACCAGTCATGCGACTAGTTTTTTTTTCGAGAAAACCGCGGAAATACACAGTCTGGAAGCTAGACGTTAAGAAGATAAAAAACAACCTGTGAAATAACAGCTTCGAAAAGAGAAAAATTCTACACCAGGCGACTGCAGCTAAGTCAGCCGAGTTCGTGTCGCTAAGTCGTACGTCGTCACTTGGTCACGCCCATATGCGCCATCTATTTGTACGTTAAGTTCCTGCTTCACGTCTCCTCCTTCCTGTGGTTATGTTGCGCTGCTGGCACAGCTACAATGCTTCATCACCATGTCCATGCAGGAAGCAAGTTGTCTTGCACACTTTGCGAGGAAAGCGGCTGGCACTGTTTTACCAAGCGATCAACGAGCTGTTGTGCTCTTTCGGCCAACCTGCTGGTGCTAAACGGAGTCCACCAGGTCAAATCCTTTTGAAAGCAAAGGACAACCAAGCCTAAGGGCACTGAAGTTCTTGTTGTGAGCCTGAAGTAGTACACTCAACGGATGGCCGCTCGCACATCATTGTCATTCCTATTTCTTTCTTGGACAAAACAAGCTATTATCTACTTCAGGAAAGGTAAAGCTAAAACCTACGGGAACTGCAGGATCTCCATACGTCGTACAAAATTTTGGTTTAACGTTCGCTATTCGGCACAATGAGTGAACCATCTTTTCTACGTCAATTTAAAAAACAAAAAAGGAATTCAGACCTGCTATATTCTGAAACATCTGTAGGAAAGGGGTTTAAACACTGCTTATCTGAAAAATTCCCAAGACCAAGATTTGGCAATTTGGAATGTTTCGTTGTAGCCTTAAATACATTAGATTCGGAGCACACACGTTGCTGGTTGAGAAAGTGATGTAAACCGAGATTTTCATTTTTAATCGAAGGTAGAAGGTGGTGACAATACAATGACTTTGGTTCAGCAAAGCTACTACAATTTTGCTAATATCGTGCAAAATTTACAAGTAATAGCTCCTAACTTGACGCCTTGCAACCTTCGAAGAATGGCAATTGCCCAGTTTGGTCGCGCAATTATTTCCCAGCATTTGTGGGTTAAATGAACATTCTCAGCCCACAGGGATTTAAGAAGCCTTTTCCACGAACTTTTTAATGTTGCAATAGAAGTCCATACGCAGTTATTGAAGTCAAGCTATCTTGAAACTGGGATCACGTACCAGTAAACGTGTTTGGAGTGCTGAAATTGAGCGTCATTCAAATATGTGGATCCACATTTGCACTTTTTACACTCAGTGGAAGTAACTAGGACCACTACTGATTACAAAACAAGCGGAACCTGGATTCCTTTCATTTCTCCTTAAAACAACTTCAGAAAATCTGATTGATACAAACCTATGCAAAGGGCAAAACACATACTGAAATGAGTTTGCTTGTCAACAAAAGTCAGGCAGAAATATAGCACCGCCCCGAAATTGCGACAGCGGTAACGATTCGTCGAGGAAACAATTTACTTTCTAGTAATGACTTTAGCTGCGTGTAATGTCCTTAGTTTGGAACAACGGAAAAGAGCAACATTCGTCATGACACCATGCAGGCGTTTCAGGCTCGACAGGATACTCCTTCACCTCTCATGGGACAAACGACTTTGCGAAGGAAAACAGTTCTGGTTTCAACAGCAGGAAGCTAAACCACAAATACTGGCTCTAGCCTTCATCATGTAAAGAGCTGAGGAGAATTTTTTGTTGGAAAACAAATTTTGATGGCTCTGATCTTGACTTGGACCAGTGGTTTTTAACCTTTTCTCTACCACGTCTCCCTTCACTAATTGTCCTTGTGTCAAGCCGCCCTAACTTTAAGTAAGTTGTAGAAGTTACAAAAACCTATAAAAATAAGTTACAAAATGTTTTCATGTTGCAGAGTGCGTTAAAGGCTTGCGCCTCCCTTGGAAATTTAGTGAGGCCCCCCTGTGGAGACTTTCCCCCCGGTCAAGAACCACTCATTTACACAAAATGTTTTAGCATTGTCGCTGCAAATATCTTGTTCACAAACAGCTTTATGTTTGGGAGTAGTTTTCACAGATTTCGTAATTAGGCGAAATTGAACTGCTGGCAAAAGAGTCTGTTGCTGTCGTGAGACCAGAACTAGATGGCCGCAAACTCTTCTCAGGGGTTAAATATTTCTCTCAGAAAATATCATGTACAGGATTTAGAGCGCTGGTGAAATTTCCTTGAAACCTGAGTTCGGGCAATGCTTCAGCAAAACTAAAGCGATCTAAATTTGACAACAACATTAAGATTTCATCCTGTACACTCGCGCTGCACTTGACACAAAAGCAAAAGCTGACCCTAGCAGCATGCTGTGCACCGACCAGTCGGTTTAACGACCAAGGAGTCGGCACGAGCCATGACATCCTGACCTCGCCTCCGTAAGCTAACCCAGGGTAGCTGCAGTTTTCACTGAATTTCTGGGCAATGGGCCGTTGGAAAACAGGTGTTTGCCGCCAGAAAGAAAAGGAACTGTTGTTGGAGAAACTTCCCTGGGTACGATCGGCATGCCGTGGATAACAACGAAAGTAAATCTGGTGCAGGTTAATTTGCAAAAAAACAGATTAAGGAAACTCAAAACAATGTTGCCTGGTTTGCGCGCGACCTGCTGCATAAACAGCACGTGGGCATGACATTTGCTAATGTTTCTAAAACTAGGCAAAGGCAAGTTGGTTTAATGATTTTCGCTGGTGGCTGGCCGTATTTTCAACATAGACCGACAATTTTTGCAGGGCGAATTAAAATCACCTGAACAAGCGGTAAGCATTACTCACAACAACAGCTAGGCATCCAGACGAGATAAAAGTTTACTGTCATACTGTTCCGAAAACATCGATAAAACTTTCGGCATCAAAACCGTCGAGCACATCAGCAAAGCAATGCTTTGCTGCAGCTGTTCATGCTGGCTGTGCATGGCAAACTAAGCGTTCTGCGTGTCGCAAACTTCGGAATGCAGAACGGTGTTGTCCAAGGAGGGTTTCATTTCAAACGTGTCTGTCTGCATGCAGTCCCAGACGTGCTAACCGCAATACCCTTTCCACGCACCACCGAGCGCATCAGGTCGAAGCGACTCCGACAAGACGACAGAAGAGCGGCCAATAAACATTCGCGGCGGTAAGCAGTTGGCTTCGCGCGGCGCTTTGTCGGGCCAGAAGCTTCGAAACGTCGTCGACTCGCAAGATCAAGTGAGCCGCTTGCGTCTAGCAGGCATCACTTTTCGTACAAATGCGAAATCTCAAGCGTCGCGGTTTAAGTGGATATAGCTGCGGCATGGATCCTCCGCACGCTAATGCGTTGCAAGCAAGGAGACCGGCTTTCAATGAAACAAATGCGTCTGTCTTGCGCTTGAGAGGATGATGACTGATCTGTTTTTCAAAAATCAAAGTCGTCTGGCTTTATCGAACGACATCTCGTGGTAAGAATGTACGATGCTTTAAAATACTTTGATCCTCATTGTTTGAGGATCCCTGGACAGGGAACAGATATTTCACAAGCATCGGAAACTTTACATGCTCGCGTTTTGTTAATAACAAAAGCATTCAGTTGGGTACAGGGTTTTCTTTTGTTATTGAAAGCGTAAAAGCCATTTTCGTTATTTCTTCGATGTTTTACGTACAACTCGCAACGCGTCTATTCTTAATGTAACCAAAAAACAGAAAATCCATTACATGACCTGATAGGGCGCCAAGAGCACTAATGCACCGTAGTGGGGTCACAGATTTTGCAGCTGTCAAGTGCATTACAGCCACATAAAGTTTTCAAAAGAAAGCTGCCAAAGACAGTATTTATTAACGGCTATGCCGCAACCACTCGATCTTTTCATGTTTTTGGCGAAAGCCAATTACTCAGTGACTTAGGGGGAAAAGTGCGGAGCGCACGCACCAAGCACATAGCTGATAAATCAATTGGAATTGCGAAGTGTGCAAAGCTACATTGTTGCTGGACAACAGGGAACACCTAAACACTGCATCACAAATGCTGGTCTGAAATGAACAGGTAGAACACTCTCAGTGATCTACAAAAAAATTTGGTAAGGTTTTCAGCAGTAAGCCAAGCAAAACAGGTGATGATCGACACTTTTTCCGATACTGGAGTGCCAATGTATTTTTTAAACAAGTAATGCATCCCAGCATTAGAGGGATTTTTATACTTCGAGCGCATTGCAGTGATCACTTTCCTGGAAAAGAAAACGAAAAGGACGTGTGATCAGAAGAGGTCATTATCCCTGAACGAAGTACATGGAAAATCACAGGAAAAATTCAGGAAAAACAGTGTAAACTGTGATAAGCTGAAGGTTTCAATAGTCAAACTACTTATAAGGAGGAACGATTGCAGTTTTTCCACTTGTACCTACGACCTTCAAATCTTGTGAAGCAACGCAATCAGATGCAAAGAGAAATTTTTACTGCGTCAATTGTGTGTGTGTCAGAAGAACCTCTAGAATAATCAAGTCCTGGGCAAGGAGCACAGTTATTAAATTTGCCCAGTCATCAGCAGACCGCACTTGACAAGACCCAGTGAATCCCTTGTAAAGGCGTGCCCAAAATGTTGGGGCCAGGATTACCTGCATGGGCTGCCAAAACGGAGAAAATATTTCCCACCTGCCTATCAGTTCCCCATAGATAGGTTGATTGCCTCACATGGCTGAAGAGCTTAGTCTGATCTTTAAAAAGACTGTTTGATTCATAGCTCGAGCCCTGTCTGGCGTCACCGGTCTGGGCCAGAGTGGATCTGGGAAAAAGGAGTACTCCAGTTCCCAAAATCTGCAAAACCTCCAAACTGCAGCCTCATCATCGGTTGCAGTTTAACATGATGCCCAGGACTGGAATCATGCAAATGTTCAGCTGATGCTTTCAGCACTTGTGCAAGGATTGCAAAAAGAGAAGCGGTCCTGTGCCAAATCGGTTCGAATCTCTCTTGTGGTCGCGAAAACTGCGCAAGAGGACGGAGTGAACGACGCTGAGTCACGGCCAGCTGTGCTTTACGTTTAAGATCCAACAAATCGCTGTCAACGAGTCGTTGGTCGGCATTGGTGTGTGTGTGTGTGTGTGTGTGTGTGTGTGTGAATGTATGTGCATTTGTGCATTGCGTGTGTGTGTACTTTCATTTGCGCTGTGCTCACTTTCGGCGTGATTTTGTGAGCTGAGCATGCGTGTTCAAACTTGCTTTGTGTTTCACCTTCTGGAATAACAAATTCTTTGTCAGATATGACAGGAAACTGGCCATTGTTTGCGCAAGACTGCTTTCCAGCTTTCAGTTTAGACTAGAAATAGAGTGTTCTCCCACCGATCTTGGTAAAGAAACGAGCAGTCAAAAGCTGTGGCAAAATTTTTCTACCCAGTAACTCATGCTATTTGCAGAGATTTCCCTCTCGCCATCGTTTCGCAGGTTCTTCAAAAGGTTTGCTTACATTGCGGTTCCAATTGAATTACACCTTGCGATTGAGAAAAACTCCATTTGTTTCTGATTTTTTTCAACCGTTGTACCAACGAGCCTGCTACTACATGCTTCTATCTATTTGAAACACGGTTATCTGCATGCAAGGTTATAACTTCCTGAGTTGAACTTAACCTGATAAAGGCATGAAAAAACATCTGAAGCGATAAACGTACACACCTTGTGATCATAGGATAAAATTTTCTAAGACGCGCTATGTCGAAAAATCGACGCAAACAACATTTAAAGTATCAACGAGTGTAAAATTTTCTTTCTCAAAAGAGAAAAACATCATCTGCTCATTCCTTGACCAAGCGAAACTTCCGCTGATAAAAAATGTCCACTTATGGTGATGTCGATGTCGTGTTCCTTCTGCAGTTCGTAAGCTTCAGACGGAGCCCTCAAAATTGACGTAAGGACTGCATGACAGCTCTTTAGAAGTGTTTCCCCTGTGGGTTCCCGCCAGATCCCAGTAAGAAAATTAAATAACCAATTAACACGTTGTGAAAGCCTGTCACGAGACGCCACCTGCTTCTAATTCATTTGACTAAGATGCAGAACGCTTTCGACGTAGCAGTGACGGCACAGGTGGAAAAGCACGGCCTAAATATTGACCTTACCACAAACAAGGACAGTCACATGAAAAAATTTTTTGCAGACAAAATTAGTCTCTTTCGTCATTTGGCGCGATTCTAGTTCGGTTTTTAAATACCCACCACTTCGCAAAAACACTTTCAGAATTTGTATGAAACGATGCGACATACGCAATGCGGTGACCGCAACTCTGATCGCGCATAGAATCGAAACGTGATTTTCCGCATTTGCGAAAAATTGACCTTTGGTTTACGCGCTGCAACGAAACGTTTGCAGCATTGCAGGCGTTATAAAACGACACTGCGACATCGCTTCGAAGATCGTCAACGTGCTTTAAGATTGATTACGCTAGCAAGGTCCGCATCGTAATTTTCGAGGAATGCCGACTTTTAGCTCTTATGCCTCGAGCGCTCAACTGACAACACGACTGGTAGCGGCAGAAGATGCGATGTTAACGAGTGCTTCGCGGTGCAGTTGTGGGTTGGGCTTTATCTGCAACCAAATCGTCCGCTTGCACCCATCACAACCACCAGCAAAAGTCAGCGGACCAGAGGAAAAAGTGCATGTTAATACCGCCAACGGAGTAATCCAACGATCTAACCTCTAGGTCGTCCCGTGTCCTGCAAAAGCACACCTACTATTTAAAAACCGGCGAAGCGTATTTGATGCAACACGACGGGTAGGCTTTCATGATTTCTTTACGTATTGTCCTGTTTATCTTCCGGGTGCACCGTGTCATCTTTTTATATTCTAGCAGTGGGAAAAGTGCAAATTAGACCCAGATTGCTGGTACACTTCTGGCACTTTCAGAGGTAATCGCAACAAAAATATTGCTTTGTGCGATGCATCCGACCTTCAGGGGAACGCTTCTACGTTGTTCAATCGGTGTTTACATCAACCCGAGCGGCCTGTAAGCAGAACGTACAGGTCGAGCAAGAAGCAAAACTCGGTTTTCAAATAGGTGTACTGGTTTAACCAAGAACAACAGAAAAAGGCGGTATCAGTCAGCACCGAAACTAGAAAATAACCCGGAACAACAACGGGAAGCACTGCAAAAGCCTTCACAGCAGAGAAAAGGCTTTGAATTTGAAAAAATCGCCAAGCATAATTCTGGCCAACGAGTGTTTACACACATGGGCTGAAAAGCAACAAAAACATGAGCGTAGCAACAACAGTATAGGTGGCGAAGATAGGGTAAAAATATCAAAAGCTGAAAACATGCAAGACCGTTGCAACACGGTACCATAAGGTTTTCAAATATGGCGATAACAATCTTTCGTCGAAACCTTTCGAAAGAGACCACGAAAGGTTCAGAAAAGTTCAGGCCCTCCAGCAAACCGGAACCAAAGCATAGGCCGCAGTTGGCGATGCAAAGGCATTAAGGTTCATTAGCGCCAGTCGCACAAGTTCACATAATATAGATTTTTCATAAAAATCGCACGAGAGCATTGATCCTGATGCGGCTCCAGCTACGGTACGCGACGACGTGTAAAAGATGCCAACGGTTTTAGCTTACCACCCAGCAGCGCTGAAAGGTCAGCACCAACCACAATTTGTTGAAAAATCAAGTGAAAGTGATCCACTTTTAGCAAAAGAAAGACGAAAGAAAAACTTTCTGTAGTCAAGCGCTATTTGAGCTATTTTGTGAGGAGGCAACAAAGACCCAACCCCGGGCACATTACTCATTGCTGAGGGTTTGTCTTGATCCGCGATTGCCAATTAGCTCTTCCCATATCAGGCAAGAGAGCAACGCACAAAAAAATGGAAAAAAAAGCACGTCTGGCCTTTGTCAGGCAGCAATCGAAAGCCACAATATCATACCACTGAATAAGAGCAAAATGTTGTATCACAGGTGGGAACAACCGGGAGCGTTTTGCTATCTTCCGGTAACAGCGATTGGACTGGACGTTTACAGGTGCCTCGGATTTTAACGCAAATACTGTTCGATGTGAGCTTTTTCGGGTAGTGATAACGCAAATGAGGTGATAAAAGTGTATTGTCAATGATTTTACAGCAAACCTCTGTACATTAAGCCTGGTATGTCGATGCGCAAGTACCAGTAACAACTGTGCAGCTTCCAAAATCTGGACAATCTAACTGCATAGAAACGGTAGAATATCAAAGGCTGACATTTGAGTAGCTGCATAGAAAAGCCTGACAATTTAGTTAACGGTCTACCGCGATAACCTGGCCTACCGCAAGTCCCGTACATGTTTCTACGGTCAACCTGTGAATGCTATATTTGGTTTACAAGTGTCGTGTTTTGGTGGGTAGATTGCCGGTGATCGCATCATTTTGCTAAAAAATGTCACATACAGTGAAAAGTGCCACGTTTATTCGCGAGAAGTGTCACGTAAGTCGCAAGACTCGCCTGTTTGTGGCTTTCAATGAGTGCGGCTTCAAGGTTTAGTTTTGTGGAATCTTTAGGTTTGAGTGTTACTTTGAATCTTTAGTTTTGTGGATTGTTGTACTTAGTGGCAGTGTCTTCGGACTGGTCCGGTAGTAAGAGGCAAGCTAGTGTCTCCGTTGACATTGACGTGTTAGGCGATCCTTGGCACTACGGTAGATCGTGTTTTAGCGGCGTACATGACCGAAAGACAGATAAAAAATTAAGCTAACCATAGCAAACACAACATAGCGTTTGCGGAGCCGCTTTCTAAGACCATCACAGACAAAAGTCATGTTGAACATGTAGTCCAGCTTTGCAAGTTTAGTTCTGATATTCGCGCACAAATAATAGCTATTGCGCATCAGTAAACCTTGATGTTGTACGACGCGGGCTCAATATTGGTTTCTGAGGAAAAACAAACACCAGCAGCACTCGGGATGAAGAAACTGCCAACTTTTTTCCTCAGACCGCCAACCGCAATCCCGAGCGATTCCACGAACTGGAGCCTGATCGCCGCCGCGGTGACGTCCGGCTATTCTGGGCAGCAACAGCCATTGCGAAAGACCGCAACACCGTCCGACGAGCGGCTTATTAGGACAGGCCAGCCGCTTGCAGGTCACGTACCAGACGAAAGAAAAAAGAGCCGATCGGACGACGCAGCGACCTCG
>Ga0210059_1001983_pt1 | contig 31587 bp, 21 predicted proteins | sample Ectturendosymbi2_FD_188042 | JGI IMG/M metagenome (GOLD analysis project Ga0210059, IMG submission 188042) | Ecteinascidia turbinata endosymbiont from Florida, USA - Sample 2 (SPAdes) (version 2) | ecosystem: Host-associated > Tunicates > Ascidians > Unclassified | place: Key West, Florida... | reverse complement strand
GTGGCACCAGTAAGATTTATTTTTGAACAGAGAAACACTACAATTTGTACATTAACTTGTAGAAATATTTTTTTAAAGATAGAGAAACTGGGCAAAGCGATACAGCCTGTCTTAAACCTTGCTGTGCACAGTTGATGCAACGAACACCAACAGTGACATATCGTATTGTTGACTGCAATGCAAAATCAAGTTTGCGATTTCCACTCTTGGCACATCGGTTTATCACAGAGTCCCCGTCAATTACAATCTCCGGATGCTGGTGCAGTAACACCAATCCGTTGAGCCTTTCCTCACCAGTGTAATGTTCTTCAGCCATGTTTTCAACGGCCGCAGATTGCAGAGAAGAAAAACTCCTTTCGGCTGAGGTCACGACGACTGGCAAGGTTAAAAGTGCTTTTAGAATGGTGTGTACGAATGAGTGCACATCTTCATCACATTGTTTAAAGCTTTTCCACAGTTATCGGTAAGGCGGCAGTTGCCTGAGCTGCTGTTCTTGCCCACTTCTTCCAAAGTTAGATATCTGAACATAAAACAGATTCCACATTGCATGTATGACTTGACGCTAACAAGTCGCCGTAGGCGTTGCAAATAAACTTTGTTAAGGGTGGCGGATCGATACATGAGTAATTTTGGGGTATCAGCGAAGTTAGGTGACGTGATGCTACGCTGAGCTGAAAATTTTGTTTCCGAGTCAAGTATGAAGGAATTCAACATTAAAATATAAATCGATTTCTTTAGTTATGCTCTCGTGATGAAGATGGAATATTAGTCCTGTAAATCTGTCGTCGATTAATTCAAAATTACGTAACAGCTATGTCCAATTAGACAAAACCTGGCATGCTTTTTGGAATAAATTTCTGAATTCACCTCCACAATTTTCACCCTGGGCTTTGAGAATCCATTTTAAATCTGTAAGAAATTTATAACTGCTGATAAATCAGGTTTGTCTACAACCTGCTAAGTTGTAAACACAGCATAAATACAGGTAGTTGACAGAGCAATGTGATGACGAATTCGACATTTCGTTTGGATAAAATCAGATTTTTAGCTTAAGAAGCACTTTTCGTTCATCCTAGTACGAAATGCATTCAAAGGCTTCAACTATCTTTTGCAACTGGTCTAGAGATTGAGCCAGTGTTTCAATTCTTTCAACCCGCTTGGTTTCGCACATGCTCCACAAGTGAGCTTTAACCACATTTGAAAGATCGTGATTTCGCTTTGAAGTAAAAAACAAACTTCTGTAATTGTTCTAATTGTATTACGAACATTGGAAACTGATGACGTCTTAGACATACACAAATTAAAAGCCAATGTCTGAAGCAGGCCCACATGGACGGACATGGATGCATTTAATGCTTTCTGTTAATTTCAGCCGCGGCTCATATCTGCTCCGACACCATTAATACACACCCGTACGTTGCAATACCAACGCAGTTTAACACATTTGACTGTAATTCTTTCATACTTTCCAGATTAACTGCCCAAGAGCTTTTTCATTCACCTTTGGTCCGTAAGACGATGACATGCCTTCAAAACAGGGATCTTGAACATTTAAAAATTCAGCAAAATTTTCGTGTCTGCTGTTCTGGTACACGTAAGGCACACAAAGTGTTAATTGGGAAGAACATGAGATATCTCTTGTTTCATCACATGTTACACAGTAATATTTTGGTTCTATGCGCTTGAGAATGATGCTCCTGACCTTTTCTCCATAACATTCAGTATTAAGTTCATTTTGTGTAGTTCTGCTATATCTAGCATCAGACTTTGCTTTTTCCAAGGGCGATTTCAGAGCAGAATCGCCACTAAGCATTCAGTATCTCATCACCTCTCTGAAATTACCTTCACTGACGAAAGGCATTCCCACCTCTTCTTCTAATACACCATCATATCGGTGCCCTCGAAAGGCAATATTTTTTCTGCCTAAAAATATTACCGACTCCACAATCGGTTTCAACCGTTCTTTGTTTTCTTGAACTTGCTTTGGTCGCTGCGAGGTTCGAGCTAAGCTCGTTTACAATTGCAGTGATTTGCCCTGGTGGGTGGAAGGTCTTCAGAAAATCTTTCTCTCCTTTCACCGCATTTCTATGGTACTGATGTTTCTCGTGAGTTGTCAGCTCGCCGTCTTTTCCAAGACGCTTCGCAAAAACAGTCAAAGGCTCCGTGACAAGATTTCGAAGTGGTACGTACTTTGGGTCTGGTTCAAGTATCTTTTTCCATCCTTCTTTATGGTGAACAGCAAATGGCAGAATAAAACAACGCGCAGGTCTCCAAAGTCTCATTAGTAACTGCAACACAGATTTTGTCAAGTCATCATATTAGAAATTGAATCAATGTAACATCCAACGTCTTTTTGTTGAATAATGGAAGTCTTATCCATATCACTGACACCATCAGCGGAAGTAGAACATTCTACAATCTTAAACTGGCATCATAACTATGCTCTGCTGTTCTTTTGAAACAAAGCCTTTCTATTTTTTCACATAAAAATCCAAGGTTGCCTGCGATTTGCCTCGATTCATTGTGTTGACACACTTTCAAGTTTCAATGCATGTTAGGCCTAATAGCTTACCTCAAGTCTCATAACGACTTCGCTACTGTAAGAGAGATAAATCATACTTCACAATCACAACACTGCTGTGGCAACACGATGGATGACAAAGTGGCTTTATATCGCGAACAGTGAGAAAAATAGAACGTAATAAAAGCCTTATTCAGAATTGGTTTTGGTATGTTGTTTTCCGAATTTACTAACTCATGATTAATAAAGTAACTTTCTTGGGTTCTATGGAGGGCGATCGCCCTCCCTCCCCCCTTAGATCCGCTGCTGGTCTTTACTAGGAATCAACCTAACCTAACTGGTAAAGATATCTCGGTTCAGCACTAAATATAGCATTTTGTTATCACTGGAAGCCAGTGAATAGTCTTTTTTCCATCAGCATTTTTTGTTAGATGATAACTGTATTTTGTCTGATTTGCTTCGACCATATAATAAAATTTCATGTCTTTATTTTTTCACCCGTTGGAATTATTTTTGACACTTTATTTATTTCACCCCAAGATTTGGAATTCTATGTAAGGTTTATTTGTTTTGCAAATGGTTCAGTGAGGTTGGCAGAGGGTTGGCAAATGTTTTCCAGATTTCACGACATGAATACGGTCGTCTAGTAGCTTCACATTGTCTCTGTAGATCTTTAACTATTTTTCGTACATCAGTTTCCATTATTGCATCCACAGAATGCGATTGCATCAGCTCTTGAAGGCTTGCACGACCACGCGATCATGTCGCTCGTTTTGTACTGCAGATGGGGTGCAAGAACAGTTATCAAATCAACCTTTCCTTGTAAGCCCGGAGGTCGTGTAACCCCAACTGTTCCGCAGTCTGTTCCCTATCAGGTAAAGCTTTTATCGTATTTTTATCGTACACTGCCTTCCATTGTACTTGGTATATGTAGTTAATGAATAAAGAAACCTCTCTGACTTAGTTCGTGCATTTCACCTTCAAAAAGTGCTGATGTGAAGCAGTTCCATTTTAAGATGGTACGCAAAAACGGCAACATTCGATTTTTTCTATTGAACATAGATTTTTGATTCGCAAACGCCAAGACGCATGTGTACTGCTAATCTAACCTGCAAGGTTGAAATTAATCTATAGTTTCTAAGGGTCGGATATATCTTGGCGCCGCCATTTTAATGACGACTATGTGGCGCCGACTTGTTTTGGCACTGAACTGTTCTTTTTGCGCCAGTTTAGAGACTGACAAGTGTGTGCAATGAATGGATAAAACTTCAATGTATATCGTAATGTAAGCTGGACCTCGCAAATATTCAAGTGGTGCCCGCGAGTCAAAAAAATTTGTTGTGTTTAAGGAGTTTTTAACTAGGAGCTTTCCCAGCAATCAGATGCTCATAGTGAACGTTTGCGCCCTTTCTGTATTTTCCCAATACCATCAATGAACTTTATTATACTACTTGCTGGTTAATCCTTCTATAGGAAAACGTGTTGCGAAAAAGGCAGCCATCAACTGAATTGTGCGACAATTCAGTTACGCGACAATTTATCGAATCCACGACTTTTATCAAAACCAGTACTGGTGTTTGAAATGCACACATACAGTGGAACGGTTTTTAGTAATGCAACAAATTTTATCAGTGGAATACGTAAGGCGTTTTAAATGCACATTCAACATACATTCATTTATTTACAGTACACGATTACAAATTATTTTAGGTTACAAGTTGTTTGCAATTGCTCGAAGATAGTTCCTTATAAAATGACTGTGTTCAGATGGCACTCTCATGAAGCTGTCTTCTTCGGCTGTGGATATATAACTTTTGCATTTGAGGAAGACCTCACATCTTCCGTAAGTTACGCCATTTTGGGTATCGTCACGAACATCCATAAAACCTTTCAAAGCCACTTGCGTTTGCCTTTCTCACTTAAAATGAATTCCATTTCTAAACTACTTTCACTCACATCACTTCACTGCTGTTCCGACATCTACTTCTGAGTGTTCTGACTCCTGCTAGCTCCCAGTCGATACTAAAGAAGGATAAATACGGACTTTGCACTTGGAACAAGTTAAATAGAACCTGACGAATGTTGTAGAATGCGGCATGGAGACCACGCCGTAACGATGTCTTGCGACATTTAAATCAGCTCTCGTTTGATAAATTCTTCTGATAACAGTCGTTCTGATTGACTGTTGGTTCCAATCGTTGTCGTTCGATAAACTGTCGTAGTAGCCAACTGAATACATTTGGTGCGTGGCAGATTGTTGCAGTAATTTTATGAAAAAAGATACCATTAAGCTTGTCAGCTTTTTCAATGGCAGAATGGAGGGTAGAAATGGAGCAGTATGTTTTATAGAACTGTTTTCACAAAATAGATTCGTTTTTTTGGGGGTAAACGGATGTATGAATTTTTTTTCCTTGTTGTACCTTGTAATGTAAAAATGAATATTATAAAAGAAGCAAAACCTGTTCCCGCGTGACGTGAATATGTCGAAGATTGTGTAGTGTGCAAATGTACAATTCAGGGAAGTTGGGCGTTTGTCAGCAATGTGGAAGAGTAGGGGGGTTCTGAGGAAGAAAGGGATCAACAACATCCTCCGCCGTGTCCCGTTAAATAAAATGAAAGCTCAAAACACACGTCCTTTGCAGGTATATTGATTACCTCATGACTTCGCTTACAGTAGACTCAATGCAAGGCCTCTCCTACACGAATGTGCTTGCAGCAACACTCTCCCGTGGTAACCCTGACATCGCAAAAGTTGCTGTGTGAATGACGTGACGGGTTCGTGCAATAGTTTGGGTAATTGTTACCATGGAATGCACAAAATTAATTAACACCGTCGCACGTCTGTCGTCGCGCGCACGGCCAAGGACCGCATTCGGGCTTCAGGCAGAGGCGCCTGTTCAAAAAATTCGCAACAGTTTCCCAATCATCCCTCCACAAGTGGAGGTCCCACGTTTGTGCGGCGCTACTCATCTGGGGAGCAAGTGCGGAGTATTTCTACTCTTGGAGACTTGAAAGCCCCGCGTTAACGGCTATGTTGCATGCCTTAGGTTAGTAATTGGAAGCTGGAACATCACTGAACTCACAGGAATGTGAACTGATCTGGGAAGCTATGCATTATTCCCCTGATGTTGTTGGCATCTCCTAACACTGTAGAGCTGGACGATGGGTGGAAACTCCTCTACTCCAGTGTTGAGTCAGCAAAGTCTTCCCTGGCTAGAGTGGGGATACTTGTTGATGACTGAATCCCAGTAAGAGGAAAGGCGGGTATGAGGAGGTTGAAGTTGCAAGATCACTCCCTGTGTTTGATACAGACATAACAGCCCAAACTCAAGTGTAAGGCTGTGGTATCGTAGCTAGGCAGTTGTTACTTGCAGCAGTAGGAGAAACGTCCACAGCACTGTGCATTCTAGTCAGAATGATCATACCGGATCTGCAGTAGTGAAACAATTCAAAAAGAACTATGTTATAATCAGTAGGTATATAATATCCAATATCCATAGCATCAGTAGCTGTGTAGTCATGCTGATGGTGTTTGCAGAAAGCACGATTCAGATAAAGATAGTGCAGGTCTGAGCGTAAAATGCACGGCATGACCACTGTAAAAGTAGGATTTTGTAAAGAAACCGTTAAGCTTGCTAGCAAGGTTTACTGTGAACCATTATGTTTACCAGCGTAACGTGAAAGCTAAATTTTGAAAATATTAACGTGTGAAAACGAACAGTAGCCGGAACTGGGGCCCGGAGTCATGTTATGAAAAATGAGAGGTCAGGAGCCATGCTCAACCACAAGAGCTGGGGAAGTTTCCTTTTCACGATGCCCCCGCAGCCCTGGTAACAACGCACTATGCGTCACGAACACTTCTTTCAACACAGAAATGCACAAGTACACCTGGTGAAGGAAATCATTGGGTTAGCAGCCACTCATTGATTTCTGCATAGATTCAGCTGACATGTTCCGATCAATGTTGGACATTCGTGTCAAAAGAGGTGCGGAACTGTCGAGCGATCACCACCTGGTGGTGCGTCTGAAAAAAAACAACAATGCCTACATGATTGTGCAGGACTACAAGGTCCTACTGAATAAAGTGGAAGGTCCTTGCGGACAAAGATGTAAGGAGGACGTTTGCAGACAGCATGTCCTTTTTTCCGAAAGCTCCCGGAATGTACAGCAGAGGTGGAGTGGCAGTTGTTCAAAGCATCTGTTGCTTCATCCGCTACTCAGGTATGTGGATGGAAACGACTCGGCGTGACTAATAATGGCAAAAAATAAATTGTTGGTTGAACCCATAGGTGAAAAATGCAATTAAAATGAAGAAAGCAGCCTACAAGGCCTGGCTACAGAACAAAGCCGAACCGTGTTTGAATTTACGGTACGCTGAGACGCAAAAGTCCGCAGCGCTCGCGATGAAGAAGTCCGAAATAGAGTCTTTTGAGCATTTCGGACATTAACTAGATTCCAATTACTGGCAAACCAAAAAGGTATTCTTGCAAACCATCCGGCGTCATCGCGGCAAAAGATACAATACTGCAAGATCCATCAAATATCAAAATGGTGTTTTACTCATAAATAAGGGGGCATTGGTGGATGGAGGGAAAATACCATCATTGTGACCGAAGTCTTCCTAACTGTCAAAACACAAGGCCGGGAAGGCTGCTGCAGACTGTGATAAAATCCAACCTGAAATGATCAAAGCTTTGATCAGAGGAGATCATTGGCCCACTTGTGTGTGTCAAGTGGTTTGGTGTTTTGGAATGGCACCGAAAGATTGGCAAACTGGGATGATCATCTCCATGCACAAAAAAGGGAGACAGAAGGGAATGCATTAAATACCAGGTCATCTCTTTCCATATGCTCCTTGGAAAACTATATGCATGCCTTGAAGAAAGATGTCGCGAAATAGTTAATTGAACCAAGCCTGGAAGATACCCAGTTCGGTTTTCGTCTGGACGCAGCGCTACAAACCAATTTTTCACTCTCCAGAAAATTTCCCAAAAATCTTGGGAGTATGCCAAAGATGTCTACGCTTGTTTTCTTGACCTCGGTAAGCATATGACCGAGTCCCACGAGAAAAGCTTGGGGAGTGTTGCCGGTGTTGACGGTCGCCTGTTATTGGCCGTTAAAATTATTTTTTTCCGGTCAGAAATTTGTGTCCGTGTCGGCAGAATTACATCACAACCGTCCACCGTACATGTTGGACTGCAACAAGCATGTGTGGTTTCACCACATCTCTTCTTTACTATATGAATTGGATGGACAGTCACAGCCTAGGCACGAGGGTGTTGTTGGAAGCTGCCACATCAACACTTTCCTTTTTGCGTACAATTTGATGCAACTTGTGTCCTCTGGACACGGCTTTCAACATACACTTGATCAGTTTTCAGCTGCGTGCGACCGTGCTGAAATCAAAACGAGCACTGCAAATACTGAGGCATTTATGTTTATCCAGAAACCCAAACCAGTGCGCGCTGCAAATAAACGGCTATGCATGACAGCAGATCGATGTGTTCGAGTACTTTGGAATGATATTCACGAGTGACAGGAGGCAAAACGAGGAGGTTGACACTCGGATTAGGAGGGAAACAGTTATACGTGAACTTTATCGCCCTGTGGTCACAAAACGGAGCTTTCAAATACCGCAAAGTTTTTAAAGCGATCTTTTTTCAGATCCTCATATATGGTCATGAATCTTGGGTAATGACCGAAAAAGAGCTATCTCAAGTACAAGCGGCAGGGATTGGATTTTTGCGAGTTCACAATTTGATGTTTCGCGACAAAACGCGCAGTTGTGAAATTCGAAAAGCCCTGAATGTCGAGCCACTTCTCCGAATAGAGATCCCAACTATGTTGGTCTGACCACCTGACCAGAATGCTCCAGGAAAGATATGGCGAGACAAGTCATGCTGGCTGCACTCAGGGGAAAGCGGTCTAAAAGTCGACCAAGGACCGTGGCGTAATTGTCTCCGACCTTTCATGGTACCGTCTCAGTGTGGAGCAAGCAGAACTATCAGAGTTTGATGAAAAACTGCAAGGTTTTTCTAGTTTCCTTAACAGAGGAAAGGCGTGTGTGAAATCGAATAAATGTGGAGAAGTAGAAATTGATTTGATAATTTCTGAACATTATCGCTTGCTTTTTCGTTTTCTTTTACTTTTGTATTTTTTGCTTCTTGTGTTGAACGAGTGCGAGAAAATTTCTGAAAAAGAACTTGTCAGACCAGTGATAAAAGAATACAGATGAACTCCATAACTTTATTTTTTGCTGGCGAATGAGTTCTCGTTGTTTCTGCGTAAAAAGGCAAAGCAATCTGTTGGTTGTTGTCAGTAAAAATTCGCTTTGCTGCTGCAGGCCAATGCGCAGCAACGATGCGATGAAGTACGCGACCACATCGTTGGAATCCTCAAAGAGCAAATTTTCGACATCGTTCAGCTCTTGGAAGCCGTCCTGCTCCACGTCAAGCGACCTGTTGCTCTGCCAGGCTATCGGGCTATCAGTTCTCACAGTCTGTGTAAAAACACAGAAATTTCGGGCAAGTGGTGTAATTTTTATTTGCCTCGTAAGAAAAGCTGTAGCTTAAGCGCAGAAAAACTACCTTTATCTGCATTCTGCGAACGCACTGCTTGAGTTTCGAATGACCGCTGTGGGTATGCAGTTGTTCCTCAGTTTCACAGCTCATGACTAAAACGGTCCGTGTATTAATTCCGCCCCTCAGTTACTCACTGTTGAACGTAGATGGCGAATAAAAACCACACCATTTCACAGGGTTTCGTTTGAAAAAAATTCTTTTTACTCTTGTTTTGTCTTCCAATTCAGGTACAAATCTTTTTTGGTCGAGTTAGAAACGTATTTACAATTTGTTGCCAGGCGACGTCGTTGTGACATGCGAGGAACTCCACGCACAAATTTGCTATGACTTGGGCCGTCTTCACTTCACCCACAATTTCTATGAGAAAGCTGGCGAGATGTTTGGTCACGTGAGGTGCGATATTCACCTGGAATGCTGTAGAGCAGTTTTCTTCAGTAACGATTGTTTGACCGTTGCCAAGCGCTAAACCTTGCCTGCCACTGATGCTGACGGAGATAATGCGAAAAAGCGTTTGCACTTATTGATGGCCTGGTTTTCTGCTTCTTTCAATGGCGAAGTAATATGCGAAGAACTAGTTTGCTGACAATAGCAGCTCGGAAACTATCGAATGCTGGGCATGTAAACGGTCAGCATAAAAACTAGTAATGAACCGTCTATGCCAGGGGGGGGCAACCTTTTTCGGCTTGCGTGCCGAAATCGGCTAAATCAATGACAAAATTATTCCGCGTGCCAACCAAAATTTGTGGTGAGGGGTCTGAATTTTGGGCCCCTGTGGAAGCGTGCCCCCCCAATTGGGGGATATGGAGTGCGGCTGATACGGCTCTGTTTGTAGCCATATGGCATCAAAAGCACATAAGGGTTAAATTAAATAACCGATTGTTAACAAACGAAAATGAAGAAACGGACACCGAGTTTCATCAGATAATACTGCGACTTGTAAGCTGTTAACTTTTCCATTTGAAGGGGGAGGATCTCGTTTCCGAGGCCTCGCCCACGTGCCGGATAGAAGTGCTCGTGTGCCAAGTTCGGCACGCGTGCCAGGGGTTGCCCACCCCTGGTCTATGCAAAAGACATCTGTGTTCACTTTTTAGGTGATCTGTTCGTTTCTACTCAAGGTAATATTTGCGTTTAGCTGTAGCACAGCACATCGAAACGTTTCCCGAGTTTTCAGCAGAGATGTACGATATATCTGAAAGACCAGTGTTCGCTTTGCTTCACAACTGTTACATCTTTCGTGGTAGAGAGCAGTGAAAATCGCTTCTGAGGGCGTCTTGAGTTTGAATTTCAAACACAAACAATGTGGTTTCATCATCTTTTGGAGTGAATGACTGACTAAGTACCGGTCTAGCAATAAACCCTTTTGAAAAGTGTTGGCTTATAAAATTTGTAAACATTGAGCCTTAACATTTAGAGCTGTAGAAAACAAATATTTATTTCGGAATTGTAATCCTTGCTTGAAAGATGAAGGTACGTGGCCAAACCGGAAGTAGTACCGGCAATCCGGTCGTATGCGAAATATATTACAGTTTTGATACAATTTCAAAGCTGCAATTATCACTCTGTTTATAAGTATTTCAATTGTCTCTTCATTGGTATGATCCCAGCGTATTTTTGGCTGAGCAATAGATATCTTGTGATTTTAAATCCAACGATTAGAGTGTACTTCTCTTTGAAAACATCTGTGTGCGCCGTTTCCACACACCTACGGATTGGCGGGTGATCCGTCTTGTTTACACAACGTCCAAATTATTTTGCGCCAGTTCGTAAAATTTTCGGTTGAATTGTAGCATTGGCGATCACCGCAAGAGCATCGTTCTTTGCGCGAAAAAAATTTTCCGGCTGGCCTTTCAACCTGTCTACGCTCTGCATTACAGAGAGTGGTTGAAAAGATTATCCCACACATCATCCGGGTTTTGCGACATCGATGAAAACGCTTTGCACGGTTACCGCGTGGCATGCCAGATGATCACCAAAAACAAAGGTGAAAGCTCTGGTTGTTTGCTCCTGGTGGAAAGCACCGACGCGTGTTGCAATCTGTTCGATAAAACTTTATGCGGTAAATCGCACTGCTCCCGCTTTGCTGCAGAAAGCGCGCCAGACGATCTTGCAGCAGAATGCGACCGGTTGTTTCTGAAACTCGAAGAGTGCAGAGCGAAGAAAGGTTCGGCCATGAGGGAAATGCTCGATTGTATCCTGGAGGACGTGTACAAGAAGGAACTGTCCACTGCATACTTGGACGAAGTAAGCTGACTAGCCGCCGACGTTTGCTTGCAGCAGTTGCGTTTCTTTTCACAGCGCTGTGACGCCATGTGGTGTTTGTTTGGCCATAGAAGGGTCGTTGTGCCACAAGTTCAAAGTAGACGATCCCGCGTTGGTCCCCCTCTTTTTATCGGAAATAAGTTGAGAAAGTTGTTGTAAGTCCTCAGTAGAAGAGAGCATTGCTTTTAAGTTGTCCACTGACGATTGAAGGTAAATCCCTTCTTTCCAGATCGAGCGCGACCTTTTGTACTCCGGCGACGATACTTGCGGAAGTGACGTGCTGTTCGACATCAAGTGGGCAATAGCGGTCAGGCGCGCCGTGCGAGGCGTTGAACAACCGGTGGGGCTCTGGACGTTCGGAATGAATATCGCCCAGTTGCAGCGAGTCGTCGGTTCGTTTGAAATATTCTTGTTACTTGTTTTCAATTGCGTTTGCAACATTTGAAATAGCGCTGTTCAGCCGCACAGGTACAAGAGATGCAAACGTCGTGACCGTCGCAGTGGCCAATGGGGATTCCCCACGTGCTGTGTTACCCGTTTTGTTCGACACAGCGCTCCTCACCTCTGAACCGCTGCGCAAAAGTTAAAGGGTGTGATACCCATTCGTCACAACAACACTAAGTCGTTCTGCTTTGAACGGGAGTGTTTGAAAATGGTACCAGTTCAACGTCAGCCTTCGACGGAAAAAAAATTTAATTTGTTCGGTTGCCAAGAGAGGAACACGTTTCTTAATGTGATTTTATGCAGTATTTATTTATAATTTCAAGTTTGAGGGAAACAGAAAAAGGAGGCGAAAGAATGTCAATGTGCGTTGGAGCCAGGAAGGGGTCGCAGGTGCTTCTAATGGCTAGGTAGACGCTTACTTTATTAATCTCTGGGTGAGTTTTGTCAATACGGGTGAGGGGCTTTGGCGGTTGTATGAAGTGGGCAATGTGAGCTCTCAAGCTGATCCCTGTGTCGGTTAGATCCTGGATTGCCTTTCCATTTCGTGCACGAAGTTGGTGCTTTAGTATAAAGTATTGCTTGTGTCAAGAACATTCTCACAAATTTCGTCGATTGCAACCCCCTCCTGAGAACCTGTGCAGGTGAATGTTAGATGACTATTTTGTCAATTTTATTTGACTTGAAAAAAGTTTTGATTGCTGCATAATGTTTGTTGACGTGTTACTCAATCTTAGTTGACTTTTTGGTTACTTGTTGATCTTCTGGTTAATTATCGTAAACTTGCAGAAAATTTCAGTTGATATTAATTCACTTGTTGGTTGCTATTTGGTGGGATTGCTGGGAACATCAGTTGACTAGTTGGTTAATGTCAGTTGAGTTGTTGGTTAATGCTGTTTATATTGATTGATCTGTTGCTGAATGTTGTTTGGCTTGCTGGGTAGTGTTTTTTGAAGTGTTGGTTAGTGTTAATTGACTTGCATTTTGGTGTCAGCTGACACACTTTTTAATTTCAGTTGATTCGCTGGTTAATTTTAGTTGACTCAATGGTTAATGTTGATTGACTCAGTGGTTAATTTTAGTTGATTCGATGTCAAATATTAGTTGATACGCTGGTTAAAATTGTTCATCCGCTTGTTAATGTTGGCTGACTAACTGTTTGATAATAATATTTTATTCGCTGGTTAATTATGGTTGATGTTAGTTGGTTCGCTGGTTAAAATCAGTTGATTCGATGGTTAGTGTCGGTTGACTCGCAGGCGCGTGCCTCGAGATTTGATACTTCCTGAAGACACGAGATACAATCAGCGCAATGGCGTTGCTTAAAAGTTTATCTAACCTGTTGCATAATATTGACAAGTGCGTATCACGTGTTGGCAATTTAAACTATTGAAAAAGTGATTCAGTCGCTTAAACGTGGCACCAAGTCGAGGTCGCAACACACTGTGGACTATGAAATTTTATTTTTCTAACAGGCGTTTGAAATATACGCTGATGCTACGTAGAAAAAAAACTTAATTTTTTTCAGTTGATACACCACTGGAAAACTCGTGCCCATCTTTATTGCATTTTTAAATGAGTATTGCTGATTATCGTCAGCTTTCCGTTGAATACTGTGTGCGAAAATATGAAATGGCTGCCGGATAGCACTGTCGTTTTCAACTACGTTTTTGGCAATTAAAGGTCTCTGCTAATATAGTTTGAGAACGCTGGCTTGAGGTGTGCTGCTATTTATATGGTTGTCAACATGCGCTACATTTACTAACTGACTTCAGTTAGTCATGTGCTATGATTACCGGCTTGCACAGCATCGCTTGGATCTGTTCGATCCAGAGCCCAGCCGCCATAGTGATCATGTGCAAGCGAAATAAACCGTTCTTTTTCGACAACTGTTTGTAGGTATCGTGCAGCAAGTGGCTCCGTATATCAACAGCGATGAAGGTGAGCGGCTGGGCTCCTTTCTCTGCTCACTTGCCAACAACCTGTCCGACCCTTCCATCAGTGATCAGCTTCTTCAGTTTGAGGTACTAGGCTAAGGTCTCAACTAAACCTCCAACGTAATCGCCCACCGTGTGAATAATTCTGTCGCAAATTTAAATTTCCTCCTCTGGCTGTATTCGTTCAGTTGTTGAACTCGCATCGTTATTTTGGTGCAGCTGGCGGAATTATAGCGAAAATATACAGGAACTTTAGAGAACTATTTTCAATTGAATTGGAGCTGCTCAATAGAGATTCAAACTAAGGTTTATCGTAGGGTTTCATCAAAGCTGTTAAACGATGTACGTAAATTGCATTTGCTTTTCAGAAACGTGTTTTCGTCGAAAGGTAGTGCAGTTTTGCTAAGCGCTAAATAGTGATAAATAGTGATCTGTCAGTTAGCAGCTTTAGAATTTCATCTGGTATGAAAACTTGAAGCTGTAATCCGTTTACTTGAAGTTGTAATCCGTTGTGTGCCCCAGTTGTTGATACAAGGGGTTCGTCATTTTGATCAGGTTGCAGTCTAAGGAACGCCTGGGGCCCGCCCGGCCTGGCAATCTTAAAGATTAGTTGGAGGCGATGCACAGGTTTTGCTCATCTGGTGTTATTATTTAACACGACTCCTTTGAACGTGGTTCCACAAACAACAGCATGCAATGGACCGGAGCAAACACTGCTGTGCTTTCGACTGTGGTCTCAGTTTGCGTTGGGTTTTGTTCTAAGAAAAATCTCCAGCTTTGCGAAGTTATTCTTTGTAAAAACTCACCGTTCTTGAAATGGGATCACTGTCTACACTGCAAAGTAAGGTTAACATCTGCCAAGCTGTGAAACAACGCAAACGACCCCGAACATTTTTAGATTAAAAGCTTGGTATTAATCGCACGAAGTTGCGAATAAGCTATGCGAAAACACACGCTTATACTCGACTTAGATACCAGCAGGTCTTGGGTATATCCTGCCCGCGCTTTGCAAAACCAAGCTGCACATGACGTTGGGTCAACCCCGGTCCCGGACAAGGTTGAGACTCTGGTCGTCCGTTAATCACAGCCGCGCTATAAATTTGCATTCGGGGGAGGATAGTAATCAAAGTTCATAAACAAGCTCGCATGACCACCAAGCACAGTCTGCGGTATGTGAGAGAACGTCCGACGTGGACGAAGTGAAAGTATTTTTCGCCTCGCCTCATTTAAACGACCGAGACGTTGTTGCCCGCTAGTAAGCCACTAATGTTGCTGAGGTCCGTTGTTTTATCAGCAGTGCAGGAAAAAGAACGTTTTTTTGTGTGCTGTAATAAAAAAGTGCTGTCAAGCGTGTGGTGCGCTTACAACCAAACACATGACATGCGAACGCAGTGAGGTGTGAAAAAGCAGACGTCGATCAGAGAAAAATTCCCAAACATTTCCTCGGTTTTCGTGTTGTTTTTTCGCCATAGAAGACGACAAGCTTCAAGCACTTTGCGTTTCGCAGGTTATTCGACGCTTGGTGAGTGAAGATGACCTGGATACTTTATTGCGGCGTCTTCAAGCGCCTGTAGTTCAGCACAAGCTTATCGAAGACGACTCGCCATCCAGTCCCGGAAGTAGCGTCGACGGAAGTGCGTCGCAGACCTTGTTGTCGCTTGAAAACATCTTGTTGCGCAGCTTGGACGCAAAAGAGCTCAGGGACACCCTGAGACAGCTGCACACGACCGGCAGCGGGAAAAAGTATTACAACCTGACAACGTCGTGGGAGCTGCCACCTGCCTACGTGTCCGCGATAACAACTTCCACTACCGATGCCGAAACATACGATTTCTTTCACATACTCCTTGCCAAGGCGAGCCACTCTGTTGCTGGCAGAGACTACACCACTGCGAAACAATTATTAACTCACATCCAGGTGAGGCCCGGGACAAATTTTCTGTTCTCGGTCAAAACTGCGCGTTTGTTGTCATTCCAACTCAATTTGTCACAACTTCTGTTAGAGTTTTTCTTAGCAAGGCACCGTTCGAGGAAATACTGATTGAAGTGGTTTGCAGTGCGCGATAACTTTAGCGATGTTAACTTTGAAATGTGCGAATAGTTATCACCTTGCGTTGAGACAATTGTGAACGATCAACCTGAATGCCGTGTTGCTGATTCAACTTAGATTTTTAATCCCCTCCGTCGCTTTTAACTGCTTTCGGGTTGCAAATGGCTTGCAAGCAAACTGCCGCGTACGACCGCCGCCTGCAGTGCTTGCTTAGTTCAGTTTCAATCCGACAAAAAAAGTTTGATCCAACTCATAGTTCCTGTGCGTTCTGCGCAGCGACGTTGCACAGCGAAGAGCGAGCAGAAGATTCAGAAGATCTCAACCAACGAGCTGCTCAAAGTCGAACTGATCGAACTTCACAACGACGCAAGGTGCCGCGATGGCTGCTTATACTTTCCGCAACACTTTGAGAGCCGGCGTGCGATCTATTCGTACCTAGATTTCGGCCTAAAACCAGCAGTTTTCGGTTGCCTGCCAGTCTTCTAGTCTGCACTCGAAGAAAAATTTTTTTGGATGGGGGTTGCGGATTTTTGTGAGTGACGTCACAAGTGAAGTAGTTTCGGGGCCATTTTGGCTCATGTTACCTGGCCTAGGGCCCAACCGCTAGGCCAAAGTATTTTGCTGAAGTCTTTATTGGAAACTAGGCTCGAGTCCGAGTCTTTTGAGCTTTTGATCGACTTTCTAGCGTTTCTGGTTCAAAAGTTATGATCTAAAATAAACAAATTAATTAATTATCTAATTATGGGATTAATCAAATATTTTGTATACTTTAGATCATAACTTTTGAACCTGAAACCCCAGCAGGTCATCGAAAGTATCAAAAGACTCGGATTGTAGCCTAGTTTCCAATAAAAACTTCAGCGAAATACTGCTATCTAACGGTTAGAGCCCAGGGCCAGGTGAAGTGGGCCAAGGTGGACTAAAAGTCCTCCACATATGACGTCACTAACAAAAAAACCGCACCCCCAATCAAAAATTTTTTTTTCGAGTGCAAGCTACAAGACTTGCCGCGTTTTTGAGCTTTTGACCGGGTCGGTAGCGCTTACCGGACCGGAGGAATTCCCGCGCAAAGCCACGTGCATTTCGGTGATTTTTTCGCGAAAATCCCCGAAAGCAGCCGGATGCCAAAGTGCGCTTTGGTCATTTCGGTCATTTGTCCCGTAATAGTATTAAAACTCGCCGTAGCAGTGTTCACTAGCCTACCATTTCGGATATATAACTGAATTGACTTAATTTTCTTCGTCATTTAGAAAAAAATTTCTGTTGATGCCCGAAAAAAAAAACAGCCGCGATGGAACTTTTCTTTCGTGTAACTTCGCAGATTGTAGATTCGTTGTAACATTAGCCATTCTTCGCAGCCTCAACTACGCCGACTCCGAGGAGTGCGCCGAGCTGCGCATTCAGCTCGCTGACGTCATCTCTCGATGTCGTCATTTGCTGTCGACCGCGTCTGGACAAGGAAAGCAGGCCAACTTACCGCCCGAGCTGGTCCAGCTGTGCGCATCCATGCTGCTCAACCTCGAAGATTTGACGTTCTTCAAAACCGGTGCGTTGCACTCTTCATCGCAGATTTCTGCAAAACGTTTCCTGTCGTCTTCGCCGACTTCAGCTGCCAATTTATAGGTTGTTGTTCTCCGGCCGTTCCTCGAACTCTGTTTTCGACGGATTAGTCGTTAAAGAGCCCGCCATTTTTAAAGCGTTGTGCTTTTCGCTTGAAACGAGTTCATGCGTATGTTTGTCTGACTGACTGCGTCAGAATATTTGAACTTAGAATCACTTGTCATGTCGAATGTCTATAGCGCAAGTGGCTCGCATTCAGACATGTGCCTCCTCAAATGCAAAGTAAATGTGCCAGGGTTGTGGCAGAATAAGATCTTTTGGGTCGTTTTCAAGTTAATTGCTTTGTTGCGCGAACTTTCCATTGCTTGGATGGGAGATGACGCGTTTCAGTAACGCTGTGCATTTCTTCCACTTGTGAAACGCCGTTCACTTCGTCACAACGCGTTGTCTCCTGCAGCTATCGCGTTTTTGACTTCTCGGTTACTGTCACCACCTGCAACAAATCGCAACCGAACACGTGTCCCACCTCATCGCGCATTTCATTAGATGGTTGCTTTCGCATTTCAATAGATGGTTAAAGTCTATAGCGCAGTCGCTACTTAACACCTTCAGTTATATATTGCTAGCCGTCTGATGGCTGAACTTCTTTTAATATTGTTGCTCTGCGTAATCTTTCAGTCGTGCGACCACCAACCCCCGTACCATGTTTACGCTTCGCCGCGCTCCTGGCCTCCGTGCGTGCCGGCGTCCTTGATCGAGCGCTGGAACCGCGAAAAGCGGCCCACGACCTTTGGTCGGCCGCCATCGGCGTCTACGCCACGGCCGTGCCGCTCTCATCAGGCTCGAGCGGTCGCGGGGGCTTCAAAAAGGCCCAGGTCGAACCTCTGCGCAATTTGCTGCCCGCCAACGCCGTGATTTCCCGGCCCGCCTTGCTAACTTTCGTGAAGCTCATACGGAATCCCAACGTATTACAGGTATATGCGAAGTTTCAACGCTCCCTGTTTAAAGCAATAAGTCTGAGTAAAATATATTCATTTCTGTGTTTGCGGTTCTCCAGTTCAAAATGTCGTATTTCTCATGAAAATGCGTCAATCTTCCAACTGCCTGCTGTTTTCTCTGGATCTTCACACATAAAAACACGTTTCGTCTCCAGATCATTGTTTCACTGCTGGTCCACCTGCATCGCTTGTGCAGAACCGACATTCTTTCCGATATCGCTGTGCCCGGGTCCAGCGTCGTCAACTCCCTGTGGCCAACGGGCCTCGACGGCGCGCCCCTCAGCGGGGCCTGCGTCACCCTTGCTCTTCGTGAGATTCTCTCGTACTGCCTCTCCCTTCGTCCGCAAAGCACTGACTGGTTGAGAACTCAGGCAAGTTATATATATATATATAATGATAACTTTTTATGCAGGTGGTGTGTTTTGAAAAAGACGTGCGTTCTGTGAAAAGTTTTCTTTGAGGTAATTTCGTCATTTTGGTTTGTCGGCACTATGGCTTTATGATAATCAGGCGTACGACCCTAACAATACGGATAACGTGCAATTCGATCGGTAACGGCAATTCACAAGTGTTTGCGAGGAGAGAGCGGCCTGGGTGGTACAATTCGTCTGCGCAACTCAACTGGGAAAAACTGCTGTTTGAGGAGAAAATAGTCGAAATTTTAACATCAGCTTCCACTGAAGTCTATCTGTGATCACGCTTTTCAAGGCCAAGTCAACCAAACGGACGTCATGACTTCCAAGACACTCCGAACCACCCAAGGCCTAATTGTGGCTCACTTAATAGGCTTCCGTGCTATGTTCAGCTTATGTTTAATGTCAGCGGCTTTGATTTGCTGTCGTCTAATGATTTACGCAGCCAATTTCGGGGGGCATTGCACCTCCTGCCCTTTCAAAAGGGGGGCAGCGGTGGCGGAGATGCCTCTTCATAACGGTATCATAGGTAATGTCATGGTTTATCAAGATCGACTTGAAACAAATTTATTCCAGCTATTCGTGCACCCAGAGAATTAAGAATGTTTTTCTATAATTTCTGTTATTATTTTTGGGGCCAACATTGTTGCTGAACAGAAACAAGCATATTGGTAACGATTTTTTTTTGTTTTTTACGATTTCCATTGCCCTCAACTTATACTGCCGCTGTTCCGGCGTCCCTGCTTCTCTAAGGGTTAAATCGTCAAACTGGCCTTATGTGGATGGACTTCTGATGCGAGTGACGTTCAGTCAAGCAATATGCAGTCTTTTCTACGCAAAGCGTTTATTTATTTTCAGGCGGACGTTCACTATGTTTTTAATAATTACGGCACCGCCTTTTGTTGTTACCTCCTGCTCGGGGCTTATTCTACGAATTATTTTAACGACATTCCTTCAAATGGACCTTACGACGACGATCAGGTGAGCCCCGGTATTGGTTTGTGGTGAGCCATAACAAGAATGCAGTTTGTTTTTTCCTGGCAATAAATTGCAACGCAAACTGCTAACATCTTAAACTCATGATTTGCATGTTTGACGACTCCTAATCAAATTCTTATTTGGCAGCATGCTACCCGAGTTTGATGAACCTTTGGGCTTAATGTTGCCTGTACTTCTGATCACTGTCAGCGCTGAAACAGCAGTGTTCTCGGTTTAAGCATCATACGGCTTAGGAAGGTGCATGCTGTAAACACGATTTCAATTTCAGGTAGTTCAGCGAATGATCAAATGCTGCATGCAGATGAAGTGCTTTACTCAAGCTGTCGTTCTCTGCCAAATGACAAAAGAAGTGGACTACCCAACTGCGTTCAAGGTCGGTGTTTAAAAAAACGCCATGCACCGATACGTCACTCCTGAGCGAGCGACGTTTTGTGCATTGTGCGCGCTGCCAATCGTCGTCAGGTTCGAGGTTGATCTGTGTGAGAAGGGTATTTGGAGAAAAACAACTAGCAATCTCTGTAAGACAGAAGCATTCGGCGTCAGTTTTGCGATAAAAGGTTTATGTGCTTCGTAAGCTTTTCTTTCTTGCTTGCAGGCGTTGCAGGAGAATCGAGAAAGAACCGATGCCGCCGAACTTCACTACCGCGATCACTTGTGGGACGTGCAAATCCTTGAGCACGCCGTTTTTGAACACCGCGAGTCTGGCGAGAGCGTTAAAAAGACCATTGCAATGAACGCCATCTCGCGTCCGGAACTATGTCACAACAACCAATCGGGAGTGGGCGTACGAGTGAAAGCGTCACGAATGGCGCATTTTTTTCAAGCTCTGGCCCGACAGTACTTATGCTAGCCAACAGCTTCAGTTAATTGAACTTTTACAAAGCATGTGTCCTAAGCGTATGGGCGTAGTGACAAGAGGATTTTTAACGTTTTGAGAAAGATTTTGTTCAACACATGGCAGTTGGCAACAATTGCTTCACGGAAATAAACGCTTTTCAGCCATGCAAAAAAGCAGTGTAGTTATCATCAGTGGAAGTTACATTTATATGAAAAAGCACAACAAAGCTTTTTGTGGGTGCTACTCAATTAAAGTTGCCCACCTTTCCGTTTGCTGGCAAGAGCACAGTGCAAGCAAACGATCATTTCATGATGAATTACCGACGCAAGTGGTCAGATGGACGTCTTAAAATCTTTTCATAACAACTTGCCTGCGCAACATTTTCCGCAATTCTTATCTGTCTAAGTTTAATAAATAAGCTCTGTGGAGGATGCAAGTATTATTAAGCGGGTGTGATTGGTTGCTTGATTCGGCGTGCCAAGGAGAGTTCTCAAGTGACACCCAGGCGCACACTGTAGGCCTACATATCCACCAATTAGGTTGAATTACATACAGTAAAACTCGGTTAATCCCGATTCGATTTGACCGACGATTTTATCCGGTTTAGGCGAAGATCCGGATTAACCGAAGATGCTTGTTTCTAGCCTGGCGTTATCTAAGTGCTGAGATATCGGCGAAAATCGCTTAGATTGAGCACATTTATGACCCAACAGCAAACTTTCGCAGAAGCAAAACGAATTTACTGATGTACTTACATTGGCACATCAGAGTGGTAACCGCCATATCCAGGCAGTTATAAACAATCTTAAGTGAAGTTCATAATTTTAGATTACTTGGCTGCAAAGAAACCTGGAATTTTGGACTGACGCAGATATTTCTGCGACTGGTCTATAACACACACTCTGGAAGGTAATGTCCTCCAGACATCTTACCAAGTGCAGTACACTCAGGGATAATGCTCTATACACGCAATACCTGATTAACCATTAGGCATGTGCCTTGAGGCCACGAAAAAATACAGGCCACTTGTGTCAGGAAAACATTTAAGTTTGAGCTATGGAAAACTTAAAATATTTTTTGATGAATTATTGTTGCGAAATCAATCTACAGTATTTATTGTTTAGGGGTGTTCACGGCTGTTTCCCCTCCAGTAATTCTGTACGACTGATGATGTCTAAAAGTATGCTGAGGCTGTACTGTATTGAGAGCAGCGGTTCCCACACTTCCTGATCGCGTACCATTTGTGGGCCCAGTATTTTCACCGCGTACCACCTTGAAAACCCTGCTCCAGGAAAACTCATTCTACCCGAGATCATTCGATCAAAAGTTTGGCAAACCTGACTTGACACAAATGCGGCATGAACACAATGCCTGTGAGAAATTATAATGGCCATTTTTCGAAATCAATAAGGAAAGTACACAAAAATACAGGAATTTATTAACAGAACCCGATAAGTAAAAAAAATGTTTTTTTTGTGAAGAAGGACAGAAGGGTCTCGCGTACCACCTTGAAGGCCTTCGCGTACCACAGTTTGGAAACCACTGATATTGAGGATATCAGCAGTTTCAGAGTGCTCTTCAGGAAATTGCAACTGATCATAATCAGACTGGAAATACTCGAAATGAGGCAAACGCTTTGGCAAAGCAAATGGACACCAAAGAAGTAGCTTTTATGTGTGAACTTTGGAATGACATATTGTTGCAGAGCTCTAGCGTTGATCTTTCCACCGCTGTTAGTCTTATGAAAAGTCTGGATCAATTTGTAACTAAATGTAGAGAAAAGTTTGACTCTTACGACGTGAAAGCTTATGACCGCAGTGGAAACAAATCTTATAAGTTTGAAAGTGAATCACGCCGAGCACCAAAACGCAAGAAGCATTTTAGTGAAGGAAAAACTGTTGGTGTTTTGCAAGAAATGTTAGGAGTAAACAAGTTCAAAGTCAGCACTTTTTATGTTATAATTGACCAACTCGAAAATGCTTTGAAGCAACGCAATAAATCACATTTATTTGTGCAACAGCGTTTTGGCGTTCTAACCGAATTTGATTCGATGTCCGATGAAGATGTCAAAATTGCAATTGAAAGACTTTGATAATTATCTAAAAGATCTCCTTCGAATTCTACTCAGAATTATGTCAGTTTATTTACTGGCACAAGGAATAGTCAAAAACATGCAGCAGAAAAGAGTCAACAGGCATTGCTCAACATATTTTCAAATTGTTGCACACAAATGGAGTCTACACTGCATTCCCAAATACCGAAGTAATTTTTAAAATATACTGATCACTTATGTCTACTAATTGCTCTGGAGAGCGTACATTTTCACAGTTTGCTCGAATTAAGAATGTGAAGTGATCTACCACGAATCAGTACCGCCTTGGTGTGCTGGCACTTCTGTGTATTAAAAGAGAGCTGCTACATGAAACTGATTTTAGCTCAGTTATCGATGAATTTGCTACGATAAAATCAAGAAAAGTTACAATTTAATTTATTAGGCACTAGGCTAATTATTTTCTAAGTAAATCGAGTAACATTTTTAGCTTGTACTTCTAATAACTAAATTTTGTTTAGAAATAGATGTTTACTAATAAAGCTTTTTTGTTTTTTTATTTACTCTTATCATTAGTATCATTCGTTCAGGCCATACTTGAAATATGCCTTGAGGCCACGAAAGCCTTGATCTGGCACTGTATACACGCACGCTCAACACTGATCAATAGAGTAAGACCGTGGTGCGGTGGCGTGCCTTGAGCGTTACGTTCAACGTGATATACGCTATGCCTGTATGTGACGTAATAATCGTTCTACGATTACCCGAATGTTGCGTGCAGTTACGGCCGTTGTTATCTTAATTCTAAATGTTCGTTGGTGATCAAGAGCACGCTTGTGTTGCGTCTGAAAGCTGCGGAATCTTTCCTAGAGACCAGTCAGTGCACTTAAAGAACACAACAGCATGGAAATCCAGAAAAATCCGGATTACGAGATGTGAAAAGAGCAGATTTTATCCGGTATTGGCGAAGATCCAGATTAAAAAATCTGGATAAACCGAAGATTTTTATAAAGAAAAACGTTAGAAATCATTCGTACCACCAATTTTATGCGGTTTTGGCGAAGATCCGGATTAACCGAGGTTTGCTGTATGTGGATTATTGAATCACATATATTTAAGTGCAGGTATAAAGATGAATGTCATCCAGCTTAAGTAGCTGCTGTGACCCCAGTTTCAGCATGCAAAACAGGGATGCGGAATCAGAAGCGGTCCTTTTTCTGTAGAAGCGGAAGCATGAAAATTCTTCCGCTTCCACATTGGTTATTTGACTTGAAGAGTAACTTGGCAAACTTGTCCATTTCCCAATGTGGAGCAAACGGTGAAGTTGCACTGTAAGTCTGAATGAACGTGCGATATCCGTAGCGCGAGAGAACGAGATAAAGCACAACTAGCATTCATGGCGTTCTTCACAGAAGGCCAAGTAAATCATCGTGCATCTTACCGATTTTATCGGAGGCTGACTTTTCAAAGCCGGCTGCTGTCTACTAAAATGGTAACAGTTTGAAAGTATAGCAATCAGGGCCGGCCCTAGCAGATGCGGGGCCCAATGCAAGACCTGGGCGCGGGGCCCAATGCAACACGCAGGCGCGGGGCCTCTCTGAGCAGTGATTTTATGACATCATCGTGTTCAGTCAACCGTGTTACGATCGTGGTAGAGCGCAGATATACAGTGGTGCACTAACACGAGAATTGAGCACGACTGCTAACGTTCGAGAGTAAATTTACTAGTTCTGACAAGAGCGTTCTTTGTTAACAATTAAATTTATATGGCGTTTCTACTGAATATCTCAAGCGCAAGGTGTATCTGGCAGAAATGAACAATGCACCCAAACACTATGGCGCGGGGCCCCAGAGGCGCGGGGCACAATGCAGCTGCATCGGTTGCATCGGCTTAAGGCCGGCCCTGATCGCAATCTCCCGGCTATGTTCGCAACTTTAATCTGAGCTGTTTGTGCGAACTTATGTGGTAGGTGCGAACTTAGCAGTTGTGCTTTTAACTGCCTTAGCAAACAGATACTGATCTGTAGGGCTAATGTTTGGAGACTGATTGATGCTTTGACTGAAGCTAACTATTCTTTTCAGCAAGGCATACAGTATTCATTTACATTATGCTATTCACTTCACAAATAATGTCAGGCGAAGCCAAGCGTTTGGGTTGAGTCAAATCATCCAACTGATCCGAGCTAACGAAACATCGCACGACAGTACGGAGTGAGGCTGCTGTAGGAAAATCTGTACGAAGAGGGAAGTTATGTGCAAACGATATTTTCCCTAAAATCTGAAGACACACACACAAAAAAAGTTAGTGCTTCTGTCCGCAGATTAACAGAGCTGGATAGTAAGGTATTTCTTTGGATTGATCACATGCTTCGAGCAAACTGCCGCTTCCACCTTAACTCACCATTGAAAGCAAACGAACTTGCTGAGCAATTATATCAAATCGTGAACTTTAGCAACATAATGTTTCGTGTTTAACATTTTTTATGACCAGTTGTCACGTTTGATTTGCTGTAAATACCAGTAAATCCAGAATCCAGATTTTTTCAACTTTGTGCGAACTTACTGGGACGCGAATTAAACGGATGCGAACGCTCTGCAGACCAGAGCTGAGCATTGGACTGGATCTGGACTATAGCAAATTTTGTTGAATTTGGATTGGATCCGGACTGTAAATCACTTCAAAATTTAGAATCCGGATCGGATTTGGACTGAATTAATGGAAAAGAAATGCAGCATTTTGTTGTGAAAAGTCAGCATTTTTCAAATATTTTTGACTTCATTTTGACTTGGACTTTGTATTTGAAAAAATGCTTGGACTGTAGTTGGACTTGGACTGAGTTTTGAAAAACAGGACTGGATCTGGATCGCAAAATATGGCGGACCGCGCATCTCTGCCGCAGACTCCACAAGTCCACATTTTGTGTTCATCTGATATGTGCTCTGACACGAACAGGACGGTTGTTTTGTACCTGTCCATGACGTAATTGCTAAATACATCAGAATCATTATGTCACCAGTGGATATGACGTTCACCTCACCAGTCACTGGCGCTGCTGGAAGGCTGAGGAGTATGGTGAGGGACGCAGTCAGGCTTGTGATGATTATATATATGCGTACAATTATATAACTTTGTATGATGTTTAAGACCAAGAGCGCAAGCAGTTTTTGAGACTCGATCTCTATAAGAAATATTAAGGTTAATTGTTTGTAAGCAGAAGTTGCAGAATTGCTTTACCTTACACGGAGATGGGCTTGCATATATCTCTAAAGATGCATTTTTTCATTCACACCAATGTTTTTTTGGAAAACCTTGATGCCATGAGTGATTACCAGGGTGAATAATATTCAAGCTATGGAAGCAAGATACCATACCAGGGGTTCTGAAAAGAATCAATCATCATGGTATCGCCTGCTGGATGTTTTCTCGCGGTGATCCCACCACACTTTTTAAAAGAAAAACTTGTTCAAAACACTTATACTATGAGTTCCACTACCACCAAGGCCAAAGGTCCTCTGCTTGTTTGTTCAGTTTGTTTTTTTGATCATTCGTAATAAATTAACAAACTTTATATAGACTGAATTATCAGGTCATTTTTCACTTAGAAAAAAAAAAGTTAATAATATATTAGCATACAACTGTTTATATACCCAAAAAAGCCTTTCGCTGTAGTTCCAAAATTTGATGTGCCACAAGAAAATTAATGCCAAATCTGGAATCAGCACCCAAAAGTTAGCTAAAAAAATTATGTCATATTCTCGTTTAATACAAAAAGTGTTTTTTCGTTGACCTGTGTTATTTATTGCACATAAAATTATTTGAGAAATTAATTCAGAGAAAAGTGCCAAGGTGTTTTGTGCAGCTACTGAAACATTGGCATAAAAGGAACAAATGATGCAAATAAAATGGGCAAAGAAATAAGGATTTGTCACACCGTTTCAACTCAAAATGGTTAGACAAGGGGGAAGTAAATTAAGTATAGAGTCCATCTACTGTACTTGTGTTGGCTGTATCTTTAGATGAAGGCAGTGTCTATTTTCCCAAGATGGCAGCAGCAAAAAGCTTGGTGGAAACAAAGTAAATGTAACTAAAAGATAAATCTACAACCTAGGCCTAACCTTAACCCTAACTCAACTGTAGCTCTAACCCTAAGCTAATGCTAAGCTAAAGCTAACCTAATGCTAAGCTAACGCTAACCTAACACTAACCTAACACTAAACTAACCTAATGCCAAGCTAACACTAACCTAACACTAAGCTAACGCTAACCTAACCATTCATTCATTTGTTTTTTGGGAAACAAACACGCACGAAAAACAACAAATAAACAAGATAAAATAAACAAGCAAACTCATGAATAGAAATACAATCAATATTATATGTGCATCTTCCTGGGGTACCTAATATAACCAGGTAGTTTTCTAGTTGGGTCCCTAACCTAATCCTACCCTAACAACAGTAACCCCTAAATGTAACGCCTATGCAGAGCCTGAAAAAAAGCAAAGAAAAAAAACAACGAAAGTCGGTAAGATGAGAGTCTAATAAAAAACCATTAGCATAGTAAAATAGACACTACCTTAGATGAATTATATCAGTAGAACTACTGTAAACAACATGGAAGCTGGATGTGCCTCAGAGGTTTCAAGCAATGTAGAACATAACACCACGCTGTACTCTCATCATGGGCTGTACGATTGGATATTTAACCAATGCAAAAGGTAACACTGCACAACTGAGGGAACAATGAATCTTGCAGAAAGAACGAGGATTCGGAAGGTAACAGCTATATTGATACAGGGGCAAGTGGCAGGCAGCGATGGTGGTCAGTACACTAAAAGCAACTAGAAAAACAACAGGTAAAATTAGATCAAACTTGAACACAAGCCAATATGCTGGCAGCGTTTTCCCTGACCACAGTTATATTAGTGAAGTCTTATTAAACCATTTGATGGCTGATGATATTTGTGTGTTTTGTCCAAGCAAGTGTATGTGGGCTGCAAACTACAGTATACTAGAGATGTGTGCCAGGCTTTTGAAGAATCGCATGGAATTATTCTCAACTGCAGCAAAACTGTTTGTATGATGTTTAAGACTAAGAGCACAAAAATTATGGTCATCCTGTTGCTGACACTGAGTGGACAAAGTGTAAAATCTGTTATTTGCCCATTTTACACTGCACTGTTAACGGATTAACGCGTGAGCAATTCGTCGCCCTTGGTTTACCTTTGTGAACGCACTTGCGAACTTGATATTGGGGCGTTTTTACACTGCAAGGAATTTGAAGATTTGCTTCTTGCACTTAGCCTATGGTATTGTGAAAGCTGGGCAATAGGTGAAAATGAAAAGGTGAAAGCTGATTCCACTACAGAAAGGTGCTTTTAGTAGGTGTAGTTGGAATCGCCGAGACGTGATTTTATTCAGCATAATCCAAAAAATAACAGCCAGCAAAGAAAATTATAGAAAACTGCTGGGCCATGAGGTTATGGAAACTGCGTCGCATCGTAATTGCACTGTTCAAGTGACTTTAAAAGAATTTGAACAGCTTCTCTATAAGGCAGGAAATGGGAATTTGTTCTTACACTGCAAAATCACTTTGTTGATTTCGGTCAAGATCATTAACCAGTCTATTCTCTGCAGTACAATACAACAGAGTGTCAAATATGAGGATGCACAGCACTTTGTAAGTTGTAATCTATGAACAGTAGGTACTGCAATTCACCAAATAACCTATTTCACAAACTTTTATGCCACATTTTATGCTACTCCATGTGTTATATTATGAACTGAGGAAATCATAGCCACATAACTAGGATACAGAGTTCAAAGTGTAGCCTATACTGAAGTCATCCACTTCCAATACTACATGTTTTGCACAGAGGTTGAATAATTCTACTATATAATAATCCTTCAGTTCAATATCTGATGTCTTGTAACCTGCCAAATCATCTTTCAGTTTGCTTAACCGATTCAATTTTGCTGATTGTTTCCCTAATTCTAGGTGTAGTTAACCTACAGGCAAAACTATTAATTAAATTAATCCATCATTTTTGCTAAAGATTACCTTGAATAGGCTAATCTGTTCAATGGTAGTAGTTTTAGCATCAAACAAGTACAGAAAAGGTTGTCCAAGACTTAATACAAACCACCCAACATCATTTTCAATTGAATCCCTTATGGGATTCCCAACCTACCTCTGCTAGTTGGATTCGCTGAATCGCATATGGTTGAAACAATGCGCGCTCGAGCAGCTCGATGAGACACTCATGGTCGTGCTTGAGTGATTTGTGGGATTCCCAATCCAATGCGAATTCCATAACAGTGCAGTGTAAAGTGGGTAAGTGTTACCTACTACAGATATTTCACTTGGGGATTGTACTAGATACTGAGCTTTCAGATGACAAAAAATTCAAAGACAACAGCGATATCACTTAATTGTTGTGCAGAAAACAAGCTACAAGTTTCTTTTTCCCGATGTGTGAATGCAGTGAAAAATGTACATTTTCATTCCTTTCACAGTCTACATCAATGTATGAATCACAATTATAATGTGACTTCAGGAAAGCATATACAGTATTCAGAGGTTGTGTGTGACATAATTTTGTTGCAGAGCTCTGGCCATACAACCTACCATAGCATGCAAGTGTTAGTAGTCATCAGGTTCAATGTAATACTCCTACCTTATTGAGAAAAATGTGTACCTGTTTGCTGTTTCTTGAACGATGCAAGAAGTCTTACAGCGTATGGTTGCGTGCTTTGATGCAGTCAGATTGTTTAGATTCATCATCATTCTTTGAACGCTACAGCCGCATTTTACTTTGTGGCTGGCTGCTTGGTTGTTACAGTGTTACAGGACGTGTGCAGGTCACAATGCTAGTACTTCACCTGGCCTTGGCTAGGGTTGGACTCCAATTTTTAACATGGGATTTTCATGTTCTGCTGATACTCTGGATGTAGTGTTGTACCAAGTGTTATGAGTAAGCAAACAACTGTTTTAAGAAAGTGTCTGTAATGTAGCGTTGTACGTTGCGTTATGAGTTAGCAAGCAATTGTGTTAACTCATTGATATCTGCTAGGATTTGGAGATTTTCGGAAAAAAACGCCGAAGCGCATGTCTCCAGTCCGGTTTGCTCTGCAGACCTGGTAAAAGTCTGAAAAGACGTGGCAAGTCTTCTAGTCTGCACTCAAGAAAAAAATTTTTGCTTGGGGATGAGGGTTTTTTGTGAGTGACGTCATAAGTGGAGGACTTTTAGGCCACCTTGGCCCACTTTGCCTGGCCCTGGGTGCCAACTGTTAGGTGCAGTATTTCGCTGAAGTTTTTACTGGAAACTAGGCTACAATCTGAGTCTTTAAATACTTTGGATGACCTGCTGGGGTTTCGGCTTAAGAAATTATGATGTAAGTTAGTAAAAATATTTGACTAATTAGCTAATTAGATAATTAATTTGTTTATTTTAGATCATAACTTTTGAACCAGAAACGCTAGAAAGTCGATCAAAGGCTCAAAAGACTCAGACTCGAGCCTAGTTTCTAATGAAAACTTCAGCGAAACAGGCAACATGAACCAAAATGGCCCCAAAACTACTTCACTTATGACGTCAGTCACGAAAAATCTGCACCCCCAACCAAAAAATTTTTTTCGAGTGCAATCTAGTAGACTGGCCAATCCGTTTGAGCCCTTGAACAGCTCTCTAGCGCAATCGGCGGAGGAGCTAGGGCGTTGGTCAGGCAACCTTAAACTGCTGTTTTTTAGGCTGAAATCAAAGTACGAATATATTGTATGCCGGTTCTCAAAGTGTTAAGCTGTTAGGCATATTTTGCCTAGCGATTTAGCATATTTGGTCCGTCTGAACCTGGCAACCCTGATATTGTTTCAATGGTTTTTTTGTGACTGCATTTTATGATAGATATTTTGTGGGATTGTGACATATCATTGTTTACTATATTAGATGTTTGTGTGGCCTACCAGATTTACACTTTATAGTAATTAAAAATTATGGCATGGTGCATGTTAGTATTTTCATAACCTGTATTATATTTTTTCAAACAGTTAGAGGTATTGTTTGCTTTAAACTGTGCGCATTTTCATTCCTACGTATAGTAGAACTTACTCAATACATAAAAACTGCCTTACTCCCTCGAGATTGTAGAATAAAGCTGTAAGAACCCTTAAGTATGGCAAAACTAAAAGGTAGTGTCTATTTTGCCACCAGAGGCAAAAGGATTGCTGGAGCTATTTTTCCATTAGGTGAACCCAATTAGTTGAATTGGTCAAGTGACATTGTGACAAGGACAATACGCTTGGATTAGGGTATGGTCTTCTGTTATGTGACTTATAAAACTAAGCCCTAAACATAAACCCTAAACCTAAACACAATTTAGCTAAACCAGAGACTGTATAAAAGTATACAAAAAGCGCTCTCATCAAAGGTGTAATTTTTACTAGCAAAGCAATGATGATGAAAGCTGAACTGATGACCACTCGCATAACAAGCCTAGACACTATTACTAACCACTCAACTACATTGATCATGCTGCTAGTGTCATGAACTCAGTGTTATATGTGGACAAAGCTGGATACAGTTCAATGGAAAAATAGACCCTGCAAAGCTTTTGCTGCTGGTGGAAAAATAGACACTACTAAACCAGAGCAACTAAGCAGTGACTAAACAACTGTATCACGCAAAATTTTTCATCTCAAGCTTAAACCTAACCCAAAACCTCTAACCCTAATCCAGTGGTTCTCAAACTGTGGTACATGAACCACTAGTTTAGGGGTTCCCAACCATTTTTGCTGCTCGTACCCCTTTGTCAGGTCAGAGCATTCTTAGTACCCCCCAAAAAATTTTGAGACATATATTGCTCTATAAGAGATATATAAGCTGCTCTGTGACCCAAGGATCTTCGTACCCCTTGATGTTCAATCTCGTACCCCTTGGGGATACG
>Ga0210059_1001982_pt1 | contig 31602 bp, 15 predicted proteins | sample Ectturendosymbi2_FD_188042 | JGI IMG/M metagenome (GOLD analysis project Ga0210059, IMG submission 188042) | Ecteinascidia turbinata endosymbiont from Florida, USA - Sample 2 (SPAdes) (version 2) | ecosystem: Host-associated > Tunicates > Ascidians > Unclassified | place: Key West, Florida... | reverse complement strand
TTCAATTTACCTTGTAACCGCATTACCCATATTACATTTTATACCCAGAGCAAAAGACGTTTACTAACTATTGTGCACTATTCCCTTTACAAAATAAGCAGTTTCGCCCTTGGGAGGTCTGCAGCCTAGATGACCTTTGGTCCTTCGCAGCCTCCCACTCCCTCAAGCATTTTATAAATCGATGTACTTGGAAGTCATCGCAGTACTACATTGTAATAAGCAGGATGACTTCATTCATACGTATATCTCAAAAGCTTGTGTTTCATCAAAGTAAATGTATTTGCGCCATCAAATGTATACTCTCTACTGCCGCGATGTATGTATCCTCGTCTTCCTTCATGTATTTGAGTATTTCATGTTACTGCGATGCATGCTTAAATTCAAGCGACTTGCGTGTGGGAGTGATGACGTTACTCAATACAGTACAATACAAAGAGCAATATGGCTTCCCTATCCTTTACTAGGGATGTCTTTATTGAGTGTCCAGCTCTTGCTGTCTGAAGAATTGTAAAGACTTGGGAGAAGTTGTTGGTTTGGGCCGCCATTTCTAGATGTTCCGCCTGATCATTCCAGAATTTCTGTCGATCATTGCGTATGGCAGCGTTACGCTCTCGATTCAGTCTGTGATACTCGGCCAAGTTTCCAGAGAGGCGAGCGGATAGACATTGATGAATAATGTTCAGGGTGTCACTGGATATCCAGGCTTTCTTGGGTCGATGCCTAATTGGTCCGGCTGTGCACGCGACTGACTGAGTGACTTCTTCCACAAAGTGTTTCCAGTCAGATCGGGCTGCATCTACTAGGGCGTTGAACTTGTTAGAGATGGAGCATTTGTAAGCGGATGTGATTGTAGGATCCTTAGGCTGGCACGAGTCAAGAGGCCATGAATTCTATGCTGGTCGGGGAGTTTTAATTCCAATTTGAAGGTCCCCACTAACATATGGTGGTCCGTATTGCTCAACTGCGCGCCGCGGTAGACACGGGCATTACAAATGACCTCCAGCGTCAGGTTACAATGAAATGGTCCAAGGCCTTGCGAGTTCTTCCGTCTGGGCTGTACCATGTCCACTGATGAATTTTCTTCCTGGGAAACCAGGTGTCAATGATAGAAAGGTCATTGAGACCGCATAAATTAAGGAGACGTCTGATTTTGGTCAGAATGCCTGAAACTATAGGCTAATGAATACTGCTGTGGTGAGTTTTAATACAACTATGAGACATGACCGAAATGTTTCTATGTCTAAAATGTCTCAGCAAAAAAAACAGGTTGCAAGTACCTTCATTTATTGGGAATGCCCTTAGTAAAACTTGCTTTACATTGTATATATGTGTTTTTAGTCCATGCGATCAATAATGTCAGTTCATTATGCCCATAAAATCACATTTTTGCTTACAACCTTGAATTTATATAGAGGTTTTTGTCCATTTATAAAGTGGTTGAGCAAAAATGTAAAAATTCTAAACAGGTCTATGTTCACAAAGTGATCAAAAACACCAAGGCGGAGGTCCCAAGAATTATCAAATTTTCTTGATTTGATATGTACCATTATGACTTACAATTGGTCAGAGTTTGAAGAAAACTATGTAAGGTGAAAAGGCAGCAAAATTTTTAGCACAAAAAATTTTGTTTTTTGCCATTTTCTCAAAACTCCATTTTTGGACATAACCCAGTTGGTTTTACAGTGGTGATATGGTGAACAGCAAAATGTCTGTGTATGCACAACAGTGCTAAGTTTCCACTTGCCCACGTGGTGCAAGAGAAAAACGCAGGGGTGGACTGAAAAAATGTCTGTGTGTGCATACTTAGTGCTGTTTCCACGCAGTGCAAGGGAAAAACACACGTGAATGGACTGAAAAAAGTCTGTGTGTACGCAGAAGTGCTCCTGTTTTCACGCAGTGCAAGAGAAAAAAGCATGTGAATAGACTGAAAAAATGTCTGTTTGTGCGCATTACCTTACATGTGGTGGAATCAAGAACACCACTGATGTTGTGGGAGATCTAAACCGTATCCAATTACCCGGTTTAAATCAGCATTTTGGATTCGGATGCTTTAGGATCCTGAATGCCCATTCCTATACAAAAGCTATGGATATTATGCTTACTCATTATAGCTTAGTTCTTTTTGGATCACTACACTAGTAAAGACCCTGTTTGATTACTCTGACTAGAAAGTAAAATGTTGTACCAGTCAACTCTTTTTGCTTCTACAACAGTGATTCTCACTCATTTTGCTGAAGGAAGCCAAACCCAGACCAACAATTTTGTTAGCCATACTAAAATTTTTTAACACAAGTTAATTGACAAATTTTTTTGTTACACCAAGTCTGTTGCACAAAATATTAGAGGTGTTACTGAAAGACTACTAAGAGCTGCACAAAAGATGCTTGGGAGCTGCATGTGGCTCTTAGAACAGTGTTTGAGAACCATTGTTCTACAAGTAACACCAACCTTGCCAGCTACAATACCACAACCTTAGCAATAATAAGACCAAGGAAACAAAGTTTTGCGGATCTATTGTAGTCTGGTGCTATAACTTCTAACTACCTCTCAAACAGCTATAGCTCTGAAGCTCCGGTCCTAAATTTTAAACTGAGCTCCGGCTCCTGATTTTTAATTTAAGCTCTGGCTCCGGCTCCACAGCCCTGGTATAAAGTAAACAAAGTTTTCAATTCATTTCTGTAGATCCACTCAAAATTCATTCTGATTTAGTCCAGTGTAAAACTCTCTGGATATTAACATATGTGGGTTATTAGTGGTATAGACATTTTAAGTGTATCACTTGTGTTAGGAAGGACTTGTTGCAAAAGCAACAAGTGATGTTTGCCATCACTTCATTTTTTAAAAATTTATATTTTGGATGCAGGTGTTTTGTGCATGTGCCAGTTCAGTGCTGATAAGCAGTGGTATCGAGCAAAAATTATAAAAGAACTAATGAGCAATCAATGGAGAGTAAAATTTATTGATTATGGCAACACTGAGGTAAGTTTTGTTTGCTTATGTGACTTAATATGTAACATTTCAAATAGTGAAAGTTTTTAGTTATAACCTATTTATGGTGTAGTTGTCAACCAGAAAGAAATGAAAAGTTGCATACATTGCTGCAGTACCTGTATCTTGCTGTATATACTTGCATATAAGCCAACTTCAAAACTAAAAAAAATTATCAAAGTAGGGGGTCGGCTTATACGCGCATAAATCTGATCTCACACAAACGAATTGACATGACGCCACTTCTCAGATCACGCAATATCGCTGATATTACCATTCAGTCATACATACAGCCATAAAAATTGAGACTGCACTAAATAAAGGTAATTCCGACAAACTAGAACTCAATTTTAACACTTCGACGTCTCGGTTAATTCAAGCGGTTCACAAAAAAAAGCAGCTGGATCTCTCTTCGCTTTGTGCTGGAATATCTCTGCTCCTGTATGGGTTACGGACCTGGCCGAAGTGTCAAGACTTGTAGTCTGCACTCGAAAAAATTTTTTGGTTGAGGGGTGCAGGTTTTTTGTGAGTGATGCCATAAGCGGAGGACTTTTAGGCCACCTTAGCCAAATTCACCTGGCCCTGGGCGTGAACTGTTTGATGGTAGTATTTCGCTAAAGTTTTTATTGGAAACTAGGCTACAATCCGAGTTTTTTGATACTTTGGACGACCTGCTGGGGTTTTGGGTTCAAAAGTTATGATCTAAGTCAGTAAACATTTTTGACTAATTAGGTAATAAAATAATTAATTTGTTTATTTAAGATCATAACTTTTGAACCAGAAACGTTAGAAAATCGATCAAAGGCTCAAAAGACTCGGACTCGAGCCTAGTTTCCAATGAAAACCTCTGCGAAACACCTTGGCCTAGCAGTTGGGCCCTAGGCCAGGCAACACGAGCCAAAATGACCCTAAAACTACTTCACTTATGACGTCACTCACAAAATATCCGCACCCCCCAACCAAAAAAATTTTTTGCGAGTGCAATCTACTAGACTGGCCGATCCGTTTGAGCCCTTGAACAGCTCTCTAGCGCAATCGGCGGAGGAGCTAGGGCGTTGGTAAGGCAACCGAAAACTGCTGTATTTTAGGCTGAAATTGAAGTACGAATATGTCGTAGACCGGCTCTCAAAGTGTTAAATGGATCTTTGGTTGTCACAATTAATCTGTGATTCTGGTTGTGGGATTCAAATTTGATCAGTTGATTCTATCAAAAAAGCCTTTACAAATTAACACCTTCAATGCCAGTGTATGAGATATTCATACTTCAAAATCTTGCATTGAGCACATGTTCTTGTACTATTTTCCTGCCACTTTGCAACTCCATAACTCACCAGGCGATTGTACTTGAGAGCTATTCAAATGCTCAAAAGATGCAGCAAGTCTTCTAGATCACAATGAAAATAATTGGGAAGTTAAGTTTTGTATTGTGGATTTTTTGTAGGTGACGTCATAATTAGGGTAAGTTTTTGGCCATTTTGGCTCAGGTTGCCTGGTCTTGGGCGTCTACTGCTAGATGGAATTTTTGACTCAAGTTTTTATCAGAACCTATGCCATAATCCAAGTCTTTTGAACCTTTGATTGGCTTTCTAGCATTTCCCTTCAAAAGTTATGGCTTAAAAACAATAAAATAATTAATCCCCAAGGGAATTAATTAATTTATCCATCTTTTGTTGTTTTTGGATAACTTTTGGTTTTAGAAAATAATTGATTATCTAATTATGGGATTAATCAAATATTTTTTTTACTTTAGATCGTAAGTTTTGAACCCAAGACTTAGCAGGTCATCCAAAGTAGAGCTTGACCGATAAGTTTTTTTTAGGCCGATGCCGATGTTTTTCATTTTTCATTGCCAATACTGATGTTTTTGTTAATTACCCAAGAATTGTGTATTTTGCCTCATGAGGCAAAATAAGCACTCCTGGAGCTATTTTGCCTTCAGCCAAACATTTTAAACTGCAGCTGAAAGACATTACAATGCATGTTTTTCTTCAAACCACATAAACAAAGAAATTTTTTTCACAAGTTACAGTTATTTTATGAGGCAAAATATACACTACTGGAGCTATTTTGCCACCAGCCGAAGCTGATTGGCTGAACTGGTCACATGACAAGTTTGAACAGCATGACTGTCTCAGTTGACTGTGACATCTGTAAATGGGACAATCTAATAGACAAGTAATGTCGTGGTTTCAGTGCTAGAAAGCTGTTAGCAGCTTCTTACTTGCATTGTGTGAACTGCAAGCTGAACCTAAACCGTTGTTTCTTTACGTATTGTACTCATCACGTGACCATTTCAACCAGCTTGTTGAAGTAAAGGTCAAATGCACTCTCAAAGGGTGGTTTAATCCGTTGTGCCTACTGCAGTCCATAGCAATTTCTAATACTCACAGTAGTCTGACTCTAAATCAAAAAATGCGCAAACAGCAAACATGTGTTGCGTATAAGTGGGCTTACTCCTTGTGTAGACATCTGTGCCTATGCTCAGATGTCATGAGTAAGTAAAAAACAATGTGCAACGCATTAAAACCATCACTTCACTGCGATGAACAAACATACAGCATCGAATTCCATGCAAACCTGGGTCCTGCTCGCTGCGTTGTAGGCACTTTTTTGATACATGCTGAACACAAGGCTGTCTAGCCTGGAGAGACTTTGATAAAACAGCTAACCAACACAACAGCACATAACCTAGTTTGTTCGCAGACAATCATCTGCTTACCGCGCCAAAACCGACGAGCGAATGTTACGTCATAGAGTGTTTTGTCGGGACTGTTGCCTGACGGTCTGATTATTATGCATGAAGGCTCTGTGCGCTTGGAACAGGACAGAGCATTTGCGTTAATCAATCAAGGTGAAAGACAAAGTAGCAACTTGGGTTTCCGAATGCTCCATGCAGAGCAACAGCGCAACACTTATGAGGAAATATTGCCGATATATGTCGGCGGAATTTTGCTGATACAATACATCGTCATATCGGCTGATATACATTGGTGTGCTGATACATCAGTCGAGCTCTAATCCAAAGTATCAAAAGACTCGCATTTTAGCCTAATCACTTTCAACGTCACTCAAAAATCGTGATGTCATAAGCAAAGTAGTTTTTCGGCCATTTTGGCTCATGTTACTTGGCCTAGGGCCAAACCGCTACACAAGTATTTTGCATAAGTTTTCATTGGAAACTAGGCTCAAGTCCAAGTCTTTTGAGCTTTTCATCAACTTTCTAGCATTTTTGGTTCAAAAGTTATGATCTAAAATAAACAATGGAGTATAAAATGGGATAGACTAAGCAGTTTCATCAACTATACATGTTTTATTTTGATACATTTTGGATTATTCTTAATCCATCTTCAGTCAAAAAATAAAGCAACACTTGGCAATGCTAGCAATTCAAAATCAAAAGACTCTGTGACACAAGAAATAACAGTGTGACACAAAAGATAGTAAAATCAAGACTGCCAACCCTGTCAAAATCGCTAAAAGTAAAAGCAGGACCAACAGCTATGCAGACAGTGCTAAAACAAAACCTACGTAAGGTCGTAATCTACGAAAACAAGCCAAGACCAGCAGCAAGATGCCGTTCACAGAACACTGCAAGCGAAGGATGCAAAATTGTAACAAGTAAGTGCTACAACCGGCACGATATGTCTACGTCAACACCAACAACAATGCACGAAACAGTTTTTTTTATCCATCCATTGCAGACATGCACTGACGTTTACAGCATGCGTTGATGTCACATGTGCAAAGATACAGGCATACAAATTTCACACAGGTTTCCTAAGCACAATGCTGAAAAACACTTTGGAGATTACCACTTAATATTGCATGTGTCTGCAAGTGCCTAGGTGGGACTTTTGGTGACACATAATCAAAATATCTGTAATTTAAACTGGTACTTATACAGCCTAATGTCACATGATGAATACAAAACATTTAGTGTTTGTTGATATATAAATTATACCTATGACATTTTTTCAAGGAGCTAGTGAAATAATTATATATCTTTTACTACTATCACCACTGATGCCAGAAAATTGCCCTATTTTGCAAGCCTGATTTATGAAGATGAGTGCAACACACAAGGGTTCTTACTTTCAAAACAACTATTCCTAACACTGCCAAGCCACTCCCAGCTGATCAATAGCCTATTTAAAATATATATTTGTATTTGAACAAAGCCTCTTATCATATGTAGTGCACAGCCTTTATTATGAATAAACATCTTTTCAGTAATGTTTCATTTCTAAACATTAAGGGATTTCTAAAACTGGCAGATAGCCTACATTAAAAGTATATGTTGGTTACTATAGTATCTTCTACTTCTATCACCACTGATCGCAGAGAATTATTGCACTCAATTGTCTTTAATGACATGTAAAATGCAGAAGCAAACAGTTATTAGCAGACGTGATTTCTGAACATTTGGTTAAGGTTCAAAATAAGAAATCCTAACACTTCCAACCCAAAGCCTAAACTGCTATCTGTTGTAAAACTACCCATCCTCACCAACATGCCTTGTCTGCATGGTAATTATGTTGGTATTACACTCATATAGAATAACGGTGCAGTTATATCTTATCTGGAGAAAGGTGCTGAATGCCAGCTGTGCTAGGTGCTAGCCTGGTACCATGTGAACGAGACCACGTACACTTCATAACGAGACATCTTCCTGTCGAGGTGGCCAATGCATTGACTCTTCAGGGTGCTGACTCAGCAAATCACGTTCAGAACCAGACCACTCGTTATCCATATATGGTAATGAGACAACACAAAACTGACCATGTAAACATAGCAATTGTGCACCCCTGTACTTGCTCGACCACATGTTTGAAGTAGTTGATATGCAGTCAGTCCAACTAAGGACAAATTTATTAAATGGGATACAGGAGGCTACTGACCATTAGTGGTCATTGCAATGCTGTGATGAACTTGCAATTTCACAGCAGGTTAACTCTGCAACATTGCTCAAATGATACAGTAGATAGCCCTATAACCAGGGCTGCAGAGTAGGAGTGCCAAAGCCAAGCATTCTGCCTGGAGCGTGAACTAAGTTAAAAATCAGGAGCCGGAGGTCAGTTTAAATTTTGGGACCGGAGCTGGAGTTAGGGCCATTTGATATGGCCCTGAGTCCTTTCCTATGGTTGGTTTTGCCAAATAGACAAACATGTACTTTTTACAGCACACTAAACCTGATTGTTATGAGTTACAACACCAGACTGCAACAATGGTCTTGTAGGTCTTTGATATAGCTGAAATTGTTATAGCTGAAATCAAATGCACATACTCAGTGCCACATCTGCAAACTTCAATCTATGCAGTGATTTTTGTTTTTCCCCTATTTCTGTGCTTTTCCAATGCCACAACTTTAGCCACATCAGTTGCTTTGAGTTGCATAATTAACACTTTGAGAGCTAGCGTATGAATATATCGTACCTACATTCAGCCTAAAACCAGCAGTTGTCGATTGCCTTAACAAAACCATAGCTCATCTGCTGATTGCGCTAAAGAGCTGTTCAAGGGCTCAAACATATTGGCAAAGTCTTGTAGTCTGCACTTGAAAAAAAGTTTTTTGGTTGGGGGTTGCGGATATTTTTTGAGTGACGTCATAAGTGAAGTAGTTTTGGGGTCATTTTGGCTCATGTTACCTGGCCTAGGGCCCAACCGCTAGGCAAGTATTTTGCTGAAGTTTTTATTGGAAACTAGGGTTGAGTCTGAGTCTTGAGCCTTTGATTGACTTTCTAGCATTTCTGGATCAAAAGTTATGATCTAAAATAAACAAATTAATTATGTAATTAGTTAATTAGTCAAATATTTTTATTACTTTAGATCATAACTTTACACCCGAAACCCCAGCAGGTCATCCAAAGTATCAAGAGACTCGGATTGTAGCCTAGTTTCCAGTAAAAACTTCAGCGAAATACTGTCGTTTAATGTTTTGAGCCCAAGGCCAGGTGAAGTGGACCAAGGTGGCCTAAAAGCCCTCCACTTATGAAGTCACTCACAAAAAATCCACACCCCGCAAGCAAAGAATTATTTTCGAGTGCAGACTAGAAGACATGTCGTGTCTTTAGAGCCTTTGAACAGCTCTCTACCACATTCGGCGCCCAAGTTACGTGCGCGAAAAGCCATGTGTGATCCGGTTGTTCTGGCATGGAAATCCCTGAAAGCAGCCGGATTCCAAAGTGTTAACTCAAACTTTGTTAATTGTCCTATGCATGATTCTTTGCATACTAATACTGGCATGCAATGCATTGCATTGAGTAAAAGCTGTCATAAATAATTCAATTCTGACTGGCTTGGAGAATCGATTGTTGCATGTTTATGATTTTTTTTAAGTAGGTAAGGATTTACCTGCATTTAGCTATTCATGGGTCTTGATATAGAGTAGCAGTCTCCAAACTACAGCCCCTGGGCCAAATGCAGCCCGCGAAGCCATTTTGAGAATGATGAGAAAATAAATATATTAATGAAAAATTTGTGATTTGGTAGAATGCAACCTTTCACGAAACAGTCACATGATGTAAGAAGTCCGGCCCTCGAACTCTTGTGTAATAGCATAGGTGGCCCTTGGACCAAAAAGTTTGGAGACTCCTGATAGAGGAAGGTATTCATAAAATCAACTTGTGCTTTTTAATTGAATATTTTTATCACTGCAAGAGAGATGCATACTTTGATTTACCTTTTACCCATTTTTTTAATCAGTTTTCATACTTGTGTGTGACTTGTTAAACTGTATTGACATGTGAAGTTGGCTACTGTAATTTTGTAAGTTTTTCATAATTTTTGTTCAATTGTTCCAGGATGTTCCCGCAACTTCGATAAGAGCTCTCCCCCCAGCACTTGGGATTCTACCACCACAAGCTGTTGCTGTGTTGCTGCATCGTGACCTTCGGCCTTGCTGTTCAGCTGCTTTGTGGACTCCTGCCATTGCTCAGATAATATTAAATAAGTTTCTGTATGAACAATTACTGGTTCAAGTACTGGACCGTGGTGAATGCTGCAGAATTGAAGTCTTGTGTTTAGAGTTGGAAGAAACTTTGCTCACCAGCAGCTATGTGGAAGAGGGCATACCATACCCTTATTGTAAATTTTCTTTGGGAAGCACGTTTGATGCATATGTATCTCATATAAATGACAGTGCAGTTCTTTACATTCAGGAAGTGGAATCTGCCAATATTCTAAATGACTTGATGGACAAAATGAACCTATATTTCTCAGTTGCAGATCGCAGAACTGTGCTGCCTAAAAAAAATTTGGAACCTGGCACATTGGTGGTGACTGTTTACACACAGGATCAAGGATATTATCGGGCACAGGTTATTGATGTTATGGGAGACTCTTGCACTGTCCAATATATTGATTATGGTGACTGTGAACAGAAAGAACATGCAGACTTGTTGGTTTTACCACAGGAGTTTTGTGCACTAGAGTACCAGGCAGTGTCTTGTAAACTTCATGACATAACTGTTTTTTCAGAAACATCTTCCCAAGCTGTGCAAAAACTTATTTCGATTACTGCTGATAAGGTGTTGAAAGTACATGTTTTCCAACAACTTGAAGGTTCAGATGTTAAGCTTGCTGTTAGGATGACATGTGGAGACAATAATCTATCATCTGAACTTGTGTGTGATGGTCTTGCCAAACGGCAACTTCTTACAAGCTGTATTCAATTTAGCCACAGAGAGCTATGCATCGGTAAGATTTATTCAGGGAACGTGAGTCATGTTGATGCAGATAACACATTTTATTGTATATTATTTGATGACTTGGACTCTTTTGAGAGCCTCATGGACAAAATGTCTGAATATTGTTCAAATTCAGATGTGCCATTTATTACCTCTGCTTTTTCGGGCATGGTTTGTTGTGCTCCGTACAAAGATGTTAATTTGTGGTGCAGGGCATGCGTGGAGCAAGTAGATGGAACTGATGCTACAGTAAGACTTGTTGATTATGGTAGCTGCTGTACACTTCCAGTGAATTCTTTGAAAGGGATAAACAATTCTTTTGTAAAACTACCTTTGCAGGCAGTGCGTTGTGTTTCTGCAGATTTGCCAGAAGACATGTTTCATAAATGTCTAGAAGAAATACATAGCAAGGATATTGAAATTGATATACTGGCCAAGGATGGTGATGGCAAATATGTTGTTAATATTTTTCATCTTGGAAAAAAGCTTTCTTTAAATGAAGTTTCTCAACAATTTGATTATGTTGGAAATCAGTTAAATCAATTTAAAAAGCTTGTTTTGGATGAAAGCAGTGTTCATCTCATTGTGATAACCAAAGTCATAGACAACAACAAATTTCATGCAAAATTTGATTCTCAAGATGAAAAGTTTGTCAGGTTTATGAAAGGAATGAATGAGTTCTACAGCAAATCTCCTCTTGTGCAGATGGTAAAAACTTGCTCTATTGGAACTGTGTGTTGTGTACAGGACCCATCCAGTTTAGAGTGGCATCGTGGCAAGGTTATAAGTAAAGATGATAAGGAAGTGAAGGTCCTATTGGTTGATAGTGGACTAATCCAATCCTACCAACTCAAAGCGATTAAGGACCTTTTTGGTGAATTCATTGATATGCCAGCACAAGCACTTAGTGTGATTGTGCAACCTGTCTTGAATATGCAACTGGAAAAAATGTTTGAAAATACATGTTATCGAACTCTTGTCAAAAATTATGATGCAGCTGAAGAATCTTACACTGTTGAACTGCAGTGTGAAAAAACAGGGCTTTGTTTATCAGCAATCTTGAAATCTATATGTCCTTTGTCACTCAGTGTGCTGGAAAACAGCTTTCCAGACATATACTGTCCTTGTCACATCATGGGAAGATTTGTTGAAGTGACTGTGTGTTGTGTTGAAGATCCAGATTGTTTGTGGATTCAGCAATGTGCTACGGAGAAACAGTGTTATGAACTAATGTCAAATATGAAACAGTACTACAGCTCAGTATCTGACAATGAGCTGTTAATTATAGATCCTCAAGTGGACAAGCTGTGCAGTGTCCGTCTAAGCCACCCAAAAGATTCTTGGGATTGGTACAGAGGTCGAATTCTGTGTTGCTATGACAAACAGGTGGAGGTGAAGTTTATTGACTTTGGAAATGATGCTCGTGTCCATATAAATGATGTTAAAATACTTGTACCTCAGTTTCTTGAACCTAAAGCATTGGCTCTCAAATGCAAGCTCAATAACATTGTTCCAATTGATGGCAGGTGGACAAATAATGCTACAAGTGCTTTACAGAACTTTGTTACAAAATTGAAGTCTTCTGTGTTTGGTAAGTTTGTGAAACGACAAAACTTAACATACTATGTTGATTTGATTGTGAAAAAAGAAAATGTGAAAAGGGATGTTGCAGAATTTCTTGCAAGTGAAGGGTATGCTTCCTTGTTAATAGCCGAATCAAGAAATGTAATGTCTGTTTCTGCCAAAACACCTGAAGTGGATGCGCTTCAAGCTGCATCAGAAAATCATAAATCAAAACTGTTCTACACATGCCAGGGCATTGCTCTAATTGGAGCTACTCTTAAAGTTGCGTTATGTTCCTTTCATTCACCTGGTGAGTTCTTCCTTGCTATTACAGACAAGGATTTCTGTTCAAGGTATGATAAACTGACTCATAAACTGTCTGCTTTGTACCCAAGTGACGATGCTTCCTGCTTAAGTGATCCATTGTATATAGGTATGCCCTGTGCTGTTTTTGACTTGAAGTCAAACACTTGGTGCAGGGGTGCATTGTTAAGCTTCAGTGATGTGAACGAAATCGTGGTCTGTCTTGTTGACCTTGGAGAGGTGATTACCACACAATTAAAAACTGTAAAACCAATCACGCGAGAGTTGGTACAATCTGAACCACCTGCAGCTTTAAGGTGCACCCTTCAGGGCATTGTCAAACCACTACAGGGTGGTAAGTGGTCAGAAAAAGCATGTAATTCGTGTCACAAATTTTTAGCCAATGCTTCACAGTTGGCTTGCACTATACATGGTTGTGTTGAGAATGGCAGTGGTCAGTTCTTCGTGTGCAGTCTCTATTCACCAAAAGGCTGTGTTGAAAATGTTTTGACTGAAGCTGGTGCCTGTGAGAAAACTTCATACCTTGGTCAACTATCCTCACCATGGAAACCAAAATCTTACATCTTCTCAAGTTTGGGCTTGCTGCGAGGAAAAGAAGACCATTTCTATGTAACCCATATTGAAAATGCTTCCTTGTTCTATTGTCAACTGCAACAAAACTTCAAGTTGTTTGACGAACTGATGGAAAGCTTGCAACAGGTGTGTTCATGCAATGAGCAAACACTAGCTAGGGAAGAGCTGCTGCAAGATTGCATCTGTTTTGCAAAAGATGTTAATGGAAAGTGGTGTCGAGCCCATTTGTCCAGCTGTGTATCAGGCACTTGCGTAAAAGTTATGTATGTTGATTATGGTAACTCTGCAATTGTTCCATGGTCAGACATCAAAAAATTCTGCTGTGAAAAGTTTTTGAAGCTACCAATGATGGCTGTTCCATGCTGTTTGTCTGATGACAACCCAAATGAAACTACAGAAGCAAACATGGCCTTAGTGCGCATGATGAAACTGCTTCATAAAAATTCGTTGAAAGGTGTAGTTACTGGCTGTACCAATGGTAAGTTTCATTTGGATCTATTTAAGAATGGTGCACGCGTCAATGATGATATTATAAAATGCCCATCTGATGATCAAGTGCTATTCACTATCCAGAAAAGCCAGAAAGAAACTCAAAGAAGTCTCTCCCCAAAATTGTCTGACCCATTGTTTTTGCGAGAACGTGCCAAAGAGTCTGTAGTTATGTCATCCATGGTTAGTCCTGGTGACTTTCACTTGAAATGTCTTCGCTTGAGAAATGATTGTGAAACCTGTGAAACACGTGTTGATGGCTTCTACACTGCTATGAGAAATTCTGATTATGAGGTTGATTCCTTAAATATTGGTGATATGGTCTGTGCACGTGACTTAAACATGACATGGCACCGGGCCACTGTGGTAGAACCTTTGAATGCAAATGACCGATTTATCAAAGTACAGTATATTGACAAAGGTGATTGTGATACTGTTGAGAAGCAATATCATGTAAAACAGCTGGTAAGAGAAATGGCAAAATGGCCGAGAATGGCAGTTCCTTGCAAGTTGGCTGGGATCCTTCCAGTTTCAAAAAAGTGGAGTCCAAGTGCTTTGTTGATATTTCAGTCACTGATGAACTCTAAGGAAGAGGTGATTGCTGAATTCCTTAAAAGTGAACATGGCGTTTGGATTGTGAAATTATTTAATGGTGATGCAGATGTTGCTTCAACATTGGTTGCTAGTGGTCATGCCAAGTTTACTGAAGAATGTGAAACATACAGTGTTACTTGCTCTTTAAATCAGATGAAAGTATGTCCATCAAAGTTGGATGAGGAGGAATGTGAGCAAGTGTATATTAGCCATGTACTGTCACATGACATGGTATGTGTCCAGAAATGTACAGAAACTGATCGTCTTGAAAAACTTATGTTGTCTATCAATGAAACTGTGGACCAATGTAGCAAATTTGCATCAATTCCTGAACATGGTCAAATATGCCTTGCTAAGTATGATGAAGATGCCAGATACTACAGATGCCGTGTGGAGAAATGCAATTCATCTGCATCTGGTGCAGAAGTTGTGGTTGATTTTTTTGACTATGGCAATTCTGCAACAGTTGCTTTGCATGATTTACGTTGGCCCAAAAAGGAGCATTATCAAATACCCGAAGGGTGTATCCGGTGCAAAGTCATTAATCTTCCACCTGAATTATCATGTGGTGAAATATTTAGCAAACTATGTGATTTGGCAGTTGCTAGTGATGTGCAAATTTTCTGCAGAACAAGTGGTTTTGACCAAGATAAAAAACTGTATGAAGTTACGTTCAGAATAGGTTTGGATCAAGATGCTGGTACAACTTTAGTGACTTTGCCTACATTTATGAGTAACACAGGAAATTCACCAGAAGCAAATGCAAGTGGTGTCCCTCACTACAGCTACTGTGAAGATGTTCTTGACAGGATAAATTCCAAAGTTTATGTTTCACATGTCATCAACCCTGGTGATGTATTCTTACAGTTTGCAGAATTTTGTGACGAACTTGAAGTTCTTACTTCGACTATGACAGAGTTCTATTCCCTTCAGGAAAACAAAGCTTGCTGCCCATCTGCAGAGATGCTCCTATTGGGGTCACCCTGTGTTGCTCGCTTCAGTGATGATGATTGTTGGTACAGAGCTCTTGTAAAAGGTGTGGAAAGCCAAGAAAAAGTTACTGTATTGTTCGTAGATTATGGAAACACAGAAGTTGTTCCTTCATCAGACATACGGTCCATCAAAGATAAATTTTGTGCTTTACCTGTGCGTGCAATTCACTGCCACCTGTCATCAGTCTATTCTGAGTTTAAGTCATGGAGTCAGAAGGTGATTTCAGATTTTGATGCAGACGTCGCTGACATTCAGTTGTCTGCATCATTTTCGAAAGTTGTTGATGAAGAAAATCATATTTATGAAGTTATGCTCAGAATGTCAGATGGGGCTTTACTTAATAAGAAATACTGTGACCAACAGAATGTACCTAACGACTTCCACAAAATTTCAGTAGCAGGCACAACTGAGAATGCAAGTGAAGTTATGTCACCAGTATCATCACTCGAAGAAGCCAGCTCTCAACCATGCTGCTCCAGTTCATCTGCAAGGTTGATTGATCCTGACACATCAACTGGCTCCATTAGCAGTAGCTTTATTGATGCTAAAACGTTCAACTTGCACCACTCTTTACAGGATGAAAAAATTACATCACATTCTGGTAAAAACTGCGATGTGATTGCAGATCAGATGATGAAAATTACAAGAAACGAAATTTTTGACGGGCTTGTAAAAGGGTGTTATGTTAGTTATGCTGAAAATCCACGCAACTTTTTTGTCCAGTTTGCTGATGCTGGAAGTATCCTTGAAGAGATAGAAATGTCAGTGGATCTCGATGTGTCAAGTGGAGCTTCAGCAAAATTTGAACAACTGTCTCTTGGTTGCAATTATGTTGCCAAGTGTCCTGATGATGACAAATTTTATCGTGCAAGAATAGTTGAACTTAATGAGAAACCAAAGGTGCTGTTCATTGATTATGGTAACAGTGCTAGCGTTAGTTGTGAACACATATTTTTTTGCAGTGCAAAAACAGTAAGCTTTCCTGTTCAAGCAATCCAATGCCTCCTTCAGACTTCTTCTCAGCTTCTCAACAACATGTCTCATAATGCTGAAGAAAAATTTTTGAAGGTGATCATGGACCAGGAAGTTCTGGTTACATTTGTCACCCAAGATGAAAACGAGTTAGTTTGGGCTGTCAGTTTGGAAGTGGATGGAGTTAATATTTTAGAAGTACTGGAAAAGGTTGATATTTGTGAATCAGTTGCAAATGTGCAATGTGCAAGCAAAGAAAATGAAATTTGTGAATGTCAAGAGATAGATGCCATTGTTGATGAGGTTTCGCAGGACCCTGAAAACTGTGATCAGCCGTTGCATCCTGTTGAAAAAGACCTAAAAGGGGTTGATATCGCAGCAAGAAATTTAAAAGCAGAAACATCAACTGCAAGTCGATTAAGTTCACAGCAGGCCAGTTTTCAGGTAGGTGGTACAGATGTTTCAAGTTCTTCTAAAGCAGAGAGACACGTAACAGCTGATCATGCTAACTTCTCAAATCTTGCCAAATCAGCATTGCACATCGAAAAGAATTGCTCCAGTGTAAGGCAGGATGGGAAAGAAAATCTTGCAGATTCCAATAACAAAATCGTTGAAGGCTGTGTGAAAGAATGTTATGTCAGCTTTGTCGAGACTCCATTTCATTTTTTTGTGCAAGTTGCTGATGCTGAAAATGTTCTTGAAGATATTAAGTTGTCTGTAGAGAATGATGTGTCAGCTGGACATGATGTCGATTTTGGTGAAATATTGTCCAATCACCAATGTATAGCAAGGAGTCCTGAGGATGGGCTCTTTTATCGATCAAAAATACGGGAAGTTGCAGAAAAGCCTCAAATCCTTTTCATAGACTATGGAAATACTGTTGTAGTTGACAGAACAGAAATTCTCCAAAGTAGTTATATTACAAACAGCTTTCCTGACCAAGCGATCGAATGTTATCTTGCTCATGCAGCCTGTTTGTCGGGTGTTGAGAAAATGAACGATACTTTTTTGAAAACCGTTATTGAGCATCCAATAACCGTTACATTTTATGATGAAGATGAAAAAGACCATGTCTGGACAGTAAAGTTAGAAGTTGGCGGAATTGATATTTTGAACATTTTGAAGCCTGCAAGTGAAGATGTTGGTCCAAATCGACACTTGCAACATACTGATCACCAGTCAGAAGCATTGTCAATTTCTTCAAGAACAACAGAAGAATTTCCTGACACAATTAGTGCTGGTTATAAGGAACTGTGCTCGATTGGACGTGTAATGGGTGAAACCGTACTTCTAATGCCTGTCTATAGTGATGCTTCCCAGTATTTTAATGCAATGTCAAAATACTCATGTTCTTTTAAAGAATTGTGCAATAACTTTTCTGGCAGATGTTTGGCTAAATTGCCAAGTGATCAGAATTGGCAAAGGGCAATAACAAAGTGGGACAGTGATGGCACAAGAACCTTACTTTTTGTAGACACGGGTCTGGTAGTTCATGTTCCCAGCGGAATGTTCCATATACGCCAACTCCCAAACGAGTTGCAGGAGTTTCCATCAAGAGTGCTGTTCTGTAAAATAGAGGACGATGGTGATCTTGACCAAGTAAACTGCAAGCTTGGTGGCATTGAGGGTAAGCAAGCAGTCGCAACTTTTGTTGGTTATACGTACATGTTAATGTTTGGCATTGCTGTGAAACTGTGGAAGGTGCGTTTAAATAAGACGCTCAAAAGTGATCACTGCAAAGTGTTGCAAGTCAAGAACCAGGCGGGTGGTGATCCTGGTGCAGCATGTGAAGACAACAGCCAAACTGGATTTGAACCGTGTGATGTTTCTACTCCTATAGTTCCGGAAATAGTTGTTACTGATGTAGATGTAACAAGTGAAACTCTTCCGATACCAATGAAAGTTTTTGATGCTGACACCAACAAAGCAAAACATGAAGATGGCTTGCTTGCCCATAACGAAAAGGTTGAATTTGCCAATTGTTTGGAAAAAATTTATTTTAACCTGAAATACATTTCGGGTGAGTGTCAGAAGTCAAGTCAACAGAGCAAAGTCGCAGAGTTGGTGAACAGATTATCTGTTGGTGTTTCTAATATCCAGCAGTCGCTGTTCGAAACGGATATGGATGCTGATGTTGACAAAACTGATAGTGAACACACCTCCGTCGACAACAAGCGTCCTCCATCTCTACTCACGTCATTCGCTGCTAGTCCAAGCAAGAAACCAAAGCTTGGTGATGAATCTCTTTTCTCTAAACCTAGTAGTGAACAGTGCTTGCCGTTCAGTGTAACTGATGGTAATCGCTTGTGTGCCTTACCAACCCTTCCGTACATTGCCGGGCTTGAGGAGGCTGTTATTGTTTCGTTTGTGAACCACCCGCACAGTTTTTACGTGAAGCCTTACACGTTAATTCCGCATGAAAGGTACATCAAAAAGTGTTTGGCCAAATCGTTGCGTGTTCCGTTTCCATATATCAAAGCCGGGCAACCGTGTCTATACAGAGACAAGGACAAGAAAAACATAAGATTTCGACGCGGTATTGTAAAAGCTGTTCGCAAACACAGTGCCAGGATTGTTGATTTGGATTCCGGTGAAATAAAGATCGCCTCGAAAAAGCATATCTACAAGCTTTTAACGGATGTTATGGCTTTGCCGTGCTTAAGCATTCACTGCTGCCTGCTCGGAGTAGAGCCTATTGGTGACATCTGGTCTGAGGAAGCGGTTGAATTTTTCAAGAGAAAACTGATCGTTGGCCGTGAACAAGAACCTATCCATGTAACTTTTTGTCACCCTGTGTTTGGTGAAGAATGCAAGTGGATGGTGGAAGTGGCTTATGCTGAAGATTTAGTTCATTGTCTCATTGAAAATAACTTTGCAAGAAAAGTGGACGTAGAAAAGGTGCAGGTTCCTTTGGAAGCCTGCAAGCTTGGCGTGCTATCTGAAGATTTGAAGGAAAGATCGAGTCGTATTCCTTTATCTAATGTCAAACCTTTGCTGTCACTCACCCCAGAATTGATTCTTTCAGATGTCTCTTCGTCAGGTGATCCACTCCCAGCATCGCTGTCTAATATGTGCCTGGTTTCTTCTCCTTCGTCGTCCCCCAGCACTTCTGCGCTGATGTCAGTTTCCGATAGTGTTTTCACGTATGAACGTGAATCGAGCGCATTCCTAGCACCGGTAGAATTAACAGGTATGTCTTAATACGCTTCATGATTTTATGTACAATTTCACTGTGCCTTACCGGTTGAACTCTGTTCATGCTTTGCCTGCACATTGTGAATGGTGAATTATAACACCATAGCCATCGCAACTACAGTAGTTAGGTGAGATCAGTTTGCGTGACTGATGCGCACTCGTTCTTCAACAGGTTCAAAACACTGTTGAGGTCAATTCAAAACCTGGGGAGAGCTTTACGATCAACACTCTGATTAGTAATGAAATCGACGTCAGCTTGAGTGTTGACGTGTACCTCGTGTTTGCGACATACTGCGTAGAAAATGAATCCTGAACTATCCGTGGTATAAGCGTTTTGTCAGTGACGTGATGTTAACGAAAACATGATGAAGCATATTGTCATGTCATAAAAGCTTTGTGGTGCGATAAAGAACAAGTAGAAAAAAGGTAGATTTATTGAGAACAATTTATTCAGCAAAGGCGTGGATATCTTCAGGCAAGCAATTTTTTTCGACCTTTGCTGACCATTCGGTGGTAAACCAACTCACTGATGACATACTGCATTGACACAACTTCGTAGAAGGGTTTGATAAAAATTAAGTTGCGTCAATTGCAAACTCAACTCTTCTGTATTAGATTTTGAAAAACTCTACCAACAACAATGCTGTCATTATTTTAAAAGTTATGCGTTTTGCTACTAACTCCCTACAGATTTCTTAGTCAAGGTTCTTATCTCAGTAATTTAACTTAACACTCCAATATGTGTCAGCTTTTAAATCGATCTTTGTTCCAATCCTCACGGTTGGGAATCTTGGGCAACGACTAAAACAATACTATGCCAAGTGCAAGCGGCAAAGATGAGATTTTTGCGATGAGTTCATGGTGTGACACAGGGGCGTACGAGGTTAGATGGCGCCCGCGGCAAGAAGCAAGTTTGGCGCCCCCATGTTCGAACCTGAGGTATTTCGGAAGCAAATGCACTGTATTGAAGAAAGTAGTTGTGGCATTGCTGGGACTTTTCGGCATACTCCGAAGTGATTCGGCGCCCGGTGAATTGTGCCCCCTTCGTTACGCCACTGCTGTGACACTTCGCGACAAAGTGCCTAGCTGTGAAATTCGTAGAACCCTGTGTGTCGCGACATCTAACTCCGAAATGAGAGATCCTATCCTAACAACGTTAGTTTCGCCATGTGTCCAGAATATCCCAGGAAAATTTGGCAAGTCCTGCTGGCTACACCTACGGGAAAGCATGCCAGCATTCGGCCAATGACCACGTGGAGTGATTGATCTCCGATCTCGCATGGTCCGGTCTTGGTGTGGAACCAGCAGAACGAAAAGATTGCTATTGACCGCAGTTTTTTATTCTCTGAATAATTTCGGTCAGTTGTCCTGTAATAGTATTAAAACTTGCCGATAGTATTGAAACCCGCCGTAACAGTATTCACAAGCCTACTGTACCTTTTTGGACATTATGACCGAATTGACTTAATTTTTTTCAGTAATTTCATAAAAATTAGGTCAGAGACCGAAAAAAACAGGTTTTAGCTGCTTCCCTCGTGACCCTACCTAGAGAAAAAGCGGGTGTGAAAATGAATGGCTGATTCCAGAATCCAGACTCTTTCATCAGTGAGCTTAGATAGCTATCGTATTATAAATATGATGGCGTTAATCAACTGGAATCACCAGGTTGCTTTAGGTATGCTCCTGACGTTTGCTTCATGTAGCCTGATTTTGACAGTTTCAATGTGTATGTTATGTGTAGAAGCTGCAAAGGCAAAAGCCTGGAAAATCTATCACAGCTCAGCAGACGATCCACGGCAGGAAGACGCGTCACGTGAGAGGTATGTTCCTGTAGAACGCTGGTTGAGTGCGGATATGTCATCAGTTGTTTAGTTGCAGTCAGTCGAAGTTATACACAGGTGCAGTGCGCGGGTGCGGACGAGATTTTTCAAATCGCTGCGAGGGGCAGGAGCAGACAAAAACTTTCAATCCGCGCATGACTCTAGTGCAGTGGTTCCCAAACAGTGGGTAAATTACCCCCCAGGGGTAATATGCGATTCTTTGGGGGGTAACGCAGAACCGAAACCATATTGCTGTTCTGTATTACGAGCGATTACTGCAAGAGAAATTTTCGACAAGAAATGCAAAAAATTTTTGGTGAGGGTAATACAAGACATGACCGCTACCTTGGGTAACGGTTCAAAAAAGTTTGGGAACCACTGCTGTAGTGCATGGACGTTTTGCATTTCCCCTATACATCTTTGAACTGATTAATAAAGCAAACAAGTTTCTTCGGCGACGCCGAATATGCTTAAAAGTTTTGTGTCCTTTTTCAGGGCTAACCTTTCCGATGCCTGCGATTCAGGGAATCAGAAGTTCTCCGAAGCATGTATGTTATTTCATTGTGATATAAATTTTGTTATCGAGACGTTTATCAGCAGATGTGCTTGAAAAACAGGGTTTGCTGGAAAACCGTTAAAAAAAGCAAAAACTTGCTGTCATTAGCTCTCGTTAAAACTCGTATATCAAAGAAATTCAAAAATTGTGGGTAGCTTAGTACCAGACATGGGCGAAAAAAAAAACTTGATAAATGATGGTGAATCCGGGTGTGAATGGCTATACTAAAACTCCAAATCTATGGAAAATACTCCGAAAATGCAAAAAGATGACAACCTACTGAAAACCAATCAGAAGAATACTAAAACCAAAAGATTAGCTAAGTAGAGCCTGGTTTTTACATTTAGCTGACCTGGGGAGTCAAATCGCCCCTCTTCCCTCCCGTCAGATACTCCTTGCAACAAACACTTCAAATAATGATTTGAAACAAAAATAATTAATGTTTAAAATATTGTTACAATTGATAAACATCAACGCTTTAAATATTTTATCAGGCTAACGACATCTTTCAGGCTTGAACATTCATCTAGCAACAGTGAAAATTTGTTAGTAATTTCAAAATTGCTGACTATTTATTTTAATTGCGTATTACGATCGTCTGCAAGCCAGCGTAGCATTGTGCGGCTTTTAATTTGAAGTGAAAATGAATAGTGATGCTAATATAGTTGTGCATCTGTGTATTGGACCAAAAGTCAATGGTCAACAAAACCTCACTGGTTTCATTGAGTTTTTTAACAGTATCTGGTGGATCATGGTTGACATGCTAGTTATCAGTGTTGTGGAAAGGTACTTTCGACTTGGATTAAAGTACCTTACTCCTCTGGGAAAAAAGATAATTTACTGTATACCTAGCCTACTTTCACAAGTTCACTCTGAACATACACAAATAAAACCAACACCTCTCCTCGTAATATCCCGCTATTCTGTTGCCGAAGTGCCAAGCCGTTTTTAGTAAAGCTATTCTTTTTGCTGCTATTTCTCACTAGACTCATTACGTTACTTCTGGCGGCTTATCGAATGGTTAGCTGGAACAAAGCGAGAATTCGCTACAAACGCTGTGCTTGCCACCGGACTATCTGGATTTGACCCACAGAGGCGAGCAAATAGCCTGCCCTGAAACATAACCATAAAAAACGATGATAGAGGAGGAAACCCAGCCGCCACAACCGCAGTTCATCGTGCAGGGATGCAGGGTGAAGATTTCCAAGTTTAATCGCGAAAGTAATCGTCGATGACGATTAAATTGGCAATGTAATCGTATTTCATTTTTGGTTAGTTCAATCGATTACAATTACTCATAAAACTGTAATCGATTACGATTACCCATGTTTGCTTAGTACAGTTAAAGTCGTTTAGCAATGGCGTTCCTTGTAAAGATGAAGAAGGTGCTCTTTAGGATTGATCCACATTGTTGCCTTCCAGATAATGAATGCGAAAAGGACGGACCTTCAAACAACATGGATGATGATCAAACGGCCGAGTGTCGGAAAACCACTGAGGTATGTTTGTTCTATCCTTGTCTATTCATGAAAAATTTGTTTCATGTTGGAAGGTCGCGTATTGTATATTTCTGTAAGTTAAAACTTTTTTCCGTTTTGATTATTTTAATTATACTTTGCGTATACAAATGGTTAAAACCAGCTAGTCGTGAAATCTGGTGTATTCCAAGTAGAACATGAAGTTAATGGCAAATCATGCTTCTGATCTATTCTACTTCGTGTTCCTTGGCGGTGCAAGTAAGTTTTATTCTAGCGTTTATATTACCACATTCTTGCCAACCGTTTCGTCCCGATTTTTTCAAGTTTTAAGTACAAACACAATAATGTAATATGACTGCATCCACTACGCACACGTAAGCAGATTTCTTATTAAAAAGAATTTCTGATGGATTCGACTGCGTCACCTTGTTTAAGACTTTATCACAAAGTCATGAAAGCAGAACCCAGTCACGCTGATTCCTCGACAGCTTCACACCTTATTTCCTTCGAAAGGTATCATGAGTTATATAGGTAAATCATTTCCAGCAGTCTCTACGTTCGTTTAAAAGGAACTTGTTCACTTGGTAGCCGAGCACTTTTAAACACCGGTGAATAAACTAAATAACTCAAATTTTAATTATTTGAAAATTCCCAAAAAGCGTCGCGGTCCGACCAAAACGCCCTTGCGGGCTCCGTTTTTGAGACCCCTGATCTAATGTGTACGTTCAGACGCCGCTGTATGTCCGCTGGCAGTTCTGAAAGATTTTGTCTAATGTCAAGATGGACAAAAGAGCACGGTTGGTATCGCAAGAATGTGTGAAAGATATAGTAAAAACAAAACTTGTTTTGTATCGCTTTTCCAAGACTACCTTCAGAATCTCCTGAAACTTGTTTCAGTCGCTTGCATGTAGAGGTGACGGTGACTCATACACGGACCAACTTTAATCTCAGTTCGTGAAATGTAGCGTTGTATCGAAGCTATACATCTTTTCCATTGACTACTTAAGCGACATTGATGCATAAAGCGAAGCATGTGTTGTTTCTATAACTGTTGGCTTTATGTGCGCGCACTCAGTAGTGTTCTTATGTTGCAACATTTGCTACCCATGTATAGACTAAATGAGTGCACTCTAAAATAGGTTTGTGAGCTGAATCCAAGCTTCCATTTCACTGAAACGAACCCAATGCCCATTCCTGATGCTGCACCTCGATGTTGACATTATCAGACTTCAAAATGAAGCATAGCGCTCTGCTTAGTTTTTCTTTCATGTCCTTTCTTCCAGGGCCAATCTGTTCACACTTTGTTCGTTTCAGTGCACACATGACCAATTTGGGAGCATTTCTAATTTCCTACATAACGCAAAAATACAAACAAATCTTTGTTAATTGCGCCTTAGGTGATCTGTTTATCCCAGGAACTCGACTTCAACTTTACGGAGAGTCAGCTAGTGGAAGGCAGAACCAGGTAGGAAACATTGTTGAAACCTTATGAACTTATAATACTGCTGGAGTGGCATATTTCCCATTCCTATATTGGCGGCTTTCCCATGCTATACACATCGTTGCTTATTAGGTGTAACATGGATCATGTTTTCGTACTGTGTCCGTGGTGGCGATTGTTAAAGTGTTCAGTGCCGAGCCGAATATTTTTGCTGTCATTAACGGTTAATACAATGTTGGCGTTGTGTATGTTTGTATTGATAGAGTCAACGCGTTATTTTTGCATCACAAAATTATTTGTCTTTTCCCAAGTTTGTGATACAACTGATACAGTGCTGCGTTCGCTGACAACGAACTTCAACGAGTTCGTCCTACCACACTGACTTAAAAACGGGTTTTCGCTGGTGAAAGGGTTTCCCAGTGTAAGAAAACAAGCGCCGGATGCATGATTGAACTATTATATATGATTGTATATGTATAATTGTTAATTCTGTTTAATTAATTTGCAGAGAAACTCTTTAGTTTCTCAAAAAAGAAAAGCATTGGTGTTATTCAAAACTTCTTCCAGAAGGTGAACGCTTTTAGCTTGATTTATCTTCGTAATTTACTGGACTTACTCATGCTGAGGAAATCCCAAACCTCCACGTGCGACTTTAATCCATCCGTATAATGCTGGCAAAAGTAACTTGAGCGTGTTTTATCAAACTGATTCCCCCGTGCTGTGCTGACTTCGTGCTGCCGCAGACAATCGTGTAGCAAAAACGCAGCATACCGCAGGTTTTGGTATCGAGTTTTCCCATTCACAGCTTGGCCGCATGCTGCGCCCGAGCCCAGTACTAATCAACGGCGGACTGGATAAAAAAAAATAGCTGTCGGTAGAAGTAGAGAGTTGCTTCTTTTGATCGTGAATGTGATCCCTTGCTTGTCTGACCTGTCGGTAATTTCAGGCAAAAGCATAAAAAGGCACGCTCGCAGTGCTTCGAAACTACAATACCATTTTAAAAAGTGTTCAAACTGCGTTGATGTAATTCGAGAATCAGGTGTGTTTTTTCAAGCCTCTGTGTTTTTAGTGCCAATGGAAAGAACGAGGAAAAAGCTTCGCGTGAGGTGGAAGTTGGGGAACGGGCTATTTCCTTAGTGGAGGAACCGAAGAGTGTTCTTGAAGAAAACGTTACCGTCCAGCTTGTTGACGCAACCCGCACCGAAACTCACAAAGATGTGGAGTTGAACTTACTGGCAAGGGAACTTGTTGCGAGCTCTATTCTTGCCGCTTACAAGAAGTGCACCGATCTTAGAGCGAATGTTGATGAACGCGAAAGCGCTAAATCGCTTCAGGCGCTAAAAGGTCTTTCTGCATCTGCCGATACAGGAAGTGCGTCAGAATCGGATGATCGGTGGGTGACTGACAAAAGTGACAAAGATGATGTCACGCTGAAAAATATCACAGAACCGATAAATGCAAGCAGCCCGAAAAGGTTTCACGATCTCAGCGACACATGTGCTGGACAAGTGCTTGCTGTTGAATCCGATGAAAGCACTAAGGTCAGTGATACGTCCGACGTAGCTGGCAAGACAGAGTGTCTCTTGTCATCAGAAGTGTGTGAAACACAGGACGAGAAAACTTTGTTTGGAAGAAACATAACTAGCGTTTCGTCACAGCTGCAGAGCGATGCCGCTCTTACTTGGTATGGGCAGGAAGGAGCAACGGAGACGGTTGTATGCCGGATTTTTGTGGATGGTAATGCCAAGGAAAATTCTGAAGAAGATGTAGGCAGTTGTGACAGTTCCGACACCGTCGAATACGACATTAATGAAGAACGCAGGAGTGAGCAGAACTTGGAAGATGGAGGTGAGTGCTTTGCACTGTTTTTCGTTTTCATGGTAACTGTTTTGCCGCGTGACTTGAAATGATGTTTCTCAAAATTCATGCGGTTCTTGAGCCGGATAGTCCTTATTTCTCGGACATCTTGTGGCAGCCATGCACGTCTTGCCCCAAACACAATATCGTGATTGTAATCCTCATGTAGGCCTGCTTTTGGTGGTGGCTTGTCGACTATTGCGTGTGTTACGCACACCGATGTCTGAAGATTCACTAACGTGTTACATGAAAGCAGGATTAGTCCATCTGCCTTGAAAGTAAATCGATATTGCCCTGAGTCTTGTATTTTCTATACTGCTGGGAGGAAGCTGCTCTCCTGGTCCCGTCGTCCGTAACTGTTTGTTCATTGCTGATAAAAACTAATCAAAAAAGTATCAATCTTGGCCAGTAATTTGTTTTAAGTTCTGATATTTCAATTTTTAGAAGGGCTATATTGATTAATCCACGCCGTGCTTCAAAGTGAAACTTGCCTTTAGCGTCAATTTTCCGATTTTCGTTAGTTCTACAAGCAACATGAGCCTACCGGCCCTCAAACACCGCAACGTAAGTATTCCAATTAGTATTACTACGGTGCTTGGATCGGAGCTATGAGAGTATTTCTGTATCTACACAAACTAATTTTTGATGTGTATGTCGTGTGTGCAGGACCGATAGCAACGCGTGAAACCGGAAGTGTTGCAAGCATGACTGCGATTACGTCTGAAGCAGATTCCGAAGATTCATGGAGCTCCAGCACGTACACTGTTTGCGAATCTTCGACAGCGTCGGTGGATTCTATGACTGCAGGTAGACGTTTGTCGTTCGTTGTCCACTGGCGTGAGCGCGGGTTTCTTGTACTGACTTCATTTCCGGCAGCGGCAAAAGTTATGAAAGTGTTCTGTTTTTTATGTGCAGTTCGAGTTCTCTTAGTAGCTGAGTTTTCGAATTATGTCTTAATTCATGCAGGTAACGCGTCTTGTTGGGGTACGTCACAACTCGTCAGTACAAAGTGCTTGTTTTAACAACTAGTCTGGTAAACTACTCGCTTCATTGTCCTGTGGGGAAATTGGTTGGAAATTAAGTTTGCATTGATATTTTGTCGAAATTTCTAACTACAAAATGCATACATAGTTACAAAGACTTCAAAATGTGGCCTCATGACCGCGTTCCTTAACGAAAGCATAGGTTGTTTCATCCATGTTTGGAACAGCTAAACTTAATGGTCTAATAGCAACAAATCCATTACCCACGATAAAAAAATCTTTCACGCGCCACAGAAAAGTAACAAAACACTGCTATGTTTCGGATGATATGTCGAGCCTGTGATCAAAAGTGTTCTATAGTGTAACAACAGTAACAAATGAGCACCACGAAGTAAGTCATAGATGAGCATATCTGAATGCTTCATGATGAAACTGGCAAGCATAGTCTAAAGCACAGATTTTACTCTTTATTTTCTGAACAGTTAACATGCTTCAAATCCCGAATGTTCTTGCCTGACAGCCACATTCACAACCTGTGCCTGTGCGCGGTAAACACGTCTTTGGGGACGAGGCCAACATGAGGCTTGTTTTCAAATACACAACTCTATGGAAACCTTTGGCAATTCTCTGATGATCTTGCAAACCCTCAACAAACGAATAAGACCCTCTAAAAGCAAAAAATGTTTTTCAATGAAAAATAGTGGAGCCCTGGCATGCAAATTTATTAAGTTTGCAGTCCCTGTCCAGCTCTACGGCGACTCATAGTCATCTCTGTCAGCCGCTGTAATGTCAAGGTAAAAATTGGAAATAGTGCTAGATAACTTTGAAACAGTTGTGGAATGTTTAAAACGACTTTCCATTATTAGCCATTAAAATTAAAACCTGATGAGAAAGGTATCGTGTCTGCAGGACCTGAAACTGCTGGAATCGCAGAGGTTGGCGACGATGTCGGCGCTTCTGCTTCCAATTATACGCATTCCTTGGACGATGAAAAACCACATTTGTTTGTCTATGTCGAAGATGATGACTCAACATCTTCAACATAGCTGCGATCTGCCATTCAGTGCCTCTACAGTGTTCTTAATTCTGCTATTCTACATCGAAAGATGCTAACGATCATAATGGTCTTCTTGATTCCTAGCACGTGTGCTTTTCTGTAGACGTGTTGGTTTGCATGCTGGGGTTTTGTCGCTCGGATTCAGTTTTGCAGTTGTAAAATTATGTTCTATATTTTCTGAATTGACTTTTGTATTTGTTAATGAGGCGTGCAGTTGTCATTTTCATTATGCCGTACGGTGTGTTTGCAGTGGTTCAGTCTATTCGTTTTGCAAGGTTCTTACCGGTGACCATGTTTACACAAGTTCTGTTCTTGCATTTCATTTAAAGCATCTTTTGCTGATAATAAACTTCAGCCAATATTGCTTTACTGGTCCTCAGAGTTACCGCACTCTTCGTAGTTTCATGTCGATAGCGCTGGTGCTGGGAGATTCAGGATGGTTCTGGTAACTTAAAAGATAGATGCACATAGGCGTGGGTATAGCCATGATCAAATTATTGGTTAAATTGGTTCGCAAATTCACGAAAAGGGGAGAACACAAACGTTTAACCGCCGTTTTCAAATCCGTAAAATTAATTCTTCGGCAGTAATATCAGTATAACATAATATCGCTGTTTTAAGAGTAGCCTCAAAAACGTGAACAGCACGTTTTTATGAAACACTACCCATCGACAAAATTATTTCGCAAACAACACACACTGATGTTCACAGAACCTATAATTTCGCAAAAACTTCTGAGCTGGTATCTTCAGCTCTAAGGAGAGTACTAAATGGGTTAAACCAGGGGTTCTTAACATGGGGGCCGGGAACTTAGTGGTTCCGTAAACCAAGAAAATCCCCCATGTTTTTATTCGCCCATTTCTGCCATAATTTAGTTCAATCGCACCACAAACGCAGTCTAAAATGTTCATGCTGTCAATCGACTGACCTTTTTTACTTAATTTTGGTGGCAGGCCTAAGCCTGAAATTTGCTTCTTGCCGGGCGTTTGAGGTATTCACGCTAAAAATCGATCAAATCTAATTTCTTCATAATCGTAAAAACCTTGGCAAAACAAAGGGGTCCGCAAGGGTTTTGAGTGCAGTTAATGGGATCCGCAGGGACAAAAAGTTTGAGAACCACTGGATTAAACAGATGTGAAGATGTTGCAACAGTTGGAGTGTGTGTGTTTGTCATGGTGAATATGGTGCAACTTTTCAAATACAACTTTTGGCAATTTTTTTGAGTAACACTTGATTCACCTTGTAATAACGAACAAAAAGCAACTAAACGCAATGTCCAGGGTTTTGTTATATTACTCATATTTACCGATATGGCCAAAGTCGTACCAAGCGCCCCCAGACCAGGGGAAGCCTTAAAAAGGGCTCCGCGTCCTGCAAGCATGTCGTTGTGCTGAAGCTTTTTAAACGTATGGAAACTTCGTGAACGTTAAAAACTTTTCTTGTTTACGTCACCTATCTTAGTGTTTTGACAGAAATGTGATTTTCGGAGAAGGTCGCATTACGTTGGAGCGCAGAAATGATATTCGTTTTTCTCTGAACATTGTCCCTCCTGTACAGACTCTTCTCGGATGATTGGCAATTTGATGTAATCATCCTCGTACACAAGAAGGGGGACAGAAAGCAATGCAACAACTACCGAGACATTTCTCTCTTTTGCCTCCAGGAAAAGTATATGCCAAGTGCCTTCAAAAAAGATGTGTGTACAGGCCCGTAACCAGGGGGGCGAAGCGCCCCTACAAAATTTTTCGCTCCCCCTGGAAAAATGTGTTGAGTATATGTCAATACTATTGGACATAGTTTAAAATATTTGGGCCCATTGCAGAAAACTCTTCGCCACCCCTGGTGTCCCAAGCTGGTTACGGGCCTGTGTGTATATAAATAAAACTGGCGATACCAAGTACGGTATTCTTCCTGGACGTAACAATACATATGAAGGAGTGTAGAAACCAATGGCTCTGAGCCAGGGGCGGCATGCTTCAATGGGATGAAAAAATCTGGTCGCCTAATTTACATTTATCCGTTCGCCGTCAGTCGGGCCATCCAGCTTTCCTGTGCAAGAGTACATAAGTTTTTTGAGGCGGTGAACTTCGCAACCCCTATGCACTTACATGACGAACAAAGGCGGAGCGATAGTGAAGGCGAATAGGCACAAGCACAGATTTTACTCTTTATTTTCTGAACAGTTAACATGCTTCAAATCTCCGAATTTTCTTGCCTGACAGCCACATTCACAATACAAAAAATGCTATGCGGGCGATTTCCAAGCGAGGGTACGGATTTCGCTCTTTGAGGTAACCTAGCACTTGTAAACACGCCTCCTACACCACTGTCGAAGCTGGCCTTGAAATCAAGTATCGAGACTCCATCACTGCTATTCATGGTGTTAAATACTGGTACCCAAGAAACTCGCTCAAAATTAGCATGCAGGTCTCCTGTTAAAAAATCCCAAAACTGCAAAATAACGGTTATGCTTCAAATGCCTGCGGCAATTTAAAAATTTTTTATGCACCCTAATGTGGATTTTACAGCAGTCTAGGCGCCAAGCTCTACAATATTAGGGGGCTGGTGCGCAGCAATGTCTAACAAAAAAAGCAGCTAAGATGTAACTATTTTCTATGTTTGTGTTTACTTGCCTGAGTTGTACGCAAAGCGTAACATTAAAAAGCATGGCCTAGGTCCTAAGTAAATCAATTCTGGTACATAAAATGCAAGTAAAGTCCAAAACGTTTGTAGTTTATCTTTTGATCCAAGCGATAAGCTTGGTTTGTAGCCTAAAGCTTATCGGCATAAAATTATCAATTACAGCAATTGCTTTTCAGCCGTTTTATGTAATTACATCTTACATTAAGACATTTACACGAAATTGTTAAAATTCTAAACATTTCTAGGAAAGCTCGTGGTCCGGATTGGAACCCTTCGCGGGCCGGACTTTGGGGAACGCTGCATTAGAATATGATGATAAGGCCTTCTAAATTGCGAAAAACTTATTGATAACTTCGCTTGCTTGAAGTCATGAAAAAAAACTTTGTGATAG
>Ga0210059_1001980_pt1 | contig 31635 bp, 18 predicted proteins | sample Ectturendosymbi2_FD_188042 | JGI IMG/M metagenome (GOLD analysis project Ga0210059, IMG submission 188042) | Ecteinascidia turbinata endosymbiont from Florida, USA - Sample 2 (SPAdes) (version 2) | ecosystem: Host-associated > Tunicates > Ascidians > Unclassified | place: Key West, Florida... | reverse complement strand
ATGCCAATGCCTGAAATATGCTTCTTACCGGGGCAGTTTAGGCGAACGATCTTGCCCAAGGAGCACCACGGCGATTCACTCAGTGGCCGTGGATCGAACACTCAACCCTCCGATTGTGAGGCGGACTAGCCATCGTCGCCCCAACGAAATGTTCGTCGCCAATGCCTAAGTGTCAGGAAATGTTATGATGTGCAGTTGGGACGTTAAACCTAAGATACGAGAAAAAGGATTAAGCTAGCCTTGACTATTCAACGTGATTTCATGCAAATTTTTTTTTATCGGATTTTGAGAGGAGGGGCAATATAAACCGAAAACAACTGGAGTCCTAACGTTTTTAGTCTGCGGTCGAGTGTCATCTCTTTCCTTTGTGCAAAGGACTTTTGCCTAAGATGATTGAAATGGCTTTGTCTGGCGAGGAAGGTGTAGGGACTGGGGCACAATTGACCCCCAAATAAGCATGCCCGTAAACAGGAAAGGAAAAATTTTCCCTCCCTTAGATAAATGTTTTGGACGTAGTTTAAAACTATTGGACATAGTTTAAAAAATGTGGCCCCTCTCAGAAAACTCTTCGTCCCCAAACATTTTATCAATTCACCCACTCCAAAGCCACATGTGTTCTTTTAGGCTAGCCTACCACTCTAGAGCTTCTAAACGTGAAAATTGAAAAGCGGTAGAATATTTAAAAATGTATTTAAAATAATAACGAAAAACTAGAACTTTTAAACTTCTTTCAAAAATTAATTTTTGGTCAGCGAAGTGCCGCCCGCGGCCCCCGGCCCCCCACCCCTTGCTACGTCACTGGCAGCAACGCTTGTGTTTGTTTGTACAGGTGACTGAAACTTTTAACAGATGACCAAGTGATTTCGTAGCGGTTTAAATCAAAACATGTTATATTGTTTTGTGTAATTTAAGGTTTAATTAGGAACAATTTGTAGGAAATTACAATTGGTTTAAATCAAAGGGTCTCAATTACAGTTGCGATTACATGAAACTGTGCAATTAATTGCATTCAGCTCACTCATAAAAAACACTAGATAGCCATAAAAAAAACACTAGAACACTAGATGAAATGAAAAAACACTAGATCTCGTGGAAAAACGCTAGGAGTGGCACCACTGCATTTACTGACTTTGGCAATTAAATTACAATTTGGTCCGTTTCGGAGGGAGTGCCTCTTTTATATTTGAACTATATTGTTCGTCATTCCGTCCACACCTTCGCGGTTGTTGTTATTTCGCTTTACACAAGAAAATATGCTATTTTGCTTCATCTGGCTTGAATAAGTAGTAAAAAGTTGGGTTTCACATTGTTTTTACTTTATTCCCACAAAGGTTGAACCGCAGCTCTAGTCTGTGACTCAGTTTACTCCTTGCCGGACTCAGGCTGAGTCTACTTTCTATTCAGTCTACTGTGAGCTGTACATCGGCAACATCGTGTAACTATGATGCAACAATAACGTTCTTAACTGCCCAGCAATGAACAAGTGACGCAACAACTATTATTATTTCTTGTTCCGCTATCTGTACTCAACCCAGGCCCGTAACCAGCCTGGAACACCAGGGGCGGCGAAGGATTTTCTGAGAGTGGTCTAGAATTTTTAAAATATATCCAACACATTTTTGCACGGGGCTTCGCCCCCTCTGGTTACGGGCCTGACTTCACCTCCTGTATAATTAACTGGCCTAATTGGAGTCCGCATGCGGCACGGTGATCTAAAAAATTTCACTATGACGCATCAACATACTGAAGCAAGAAATCATTTCCCCTAAAAAACAACGAACACTCACGGAACCCTTAAAACTTGCGCAACCCCACTACATACTTTGCGGAACCCCTGTTGAAGAGCACTGTTTTATAAGCCCTCTGACAACACTGTTCGACAACACTATACGGTAAGTAAGTCTGAGTAGGGTGACTAGATTGTGCACGGTGTATTCTGCCAAACATTAACGAAATTCTGCCTATTTCATTGCCAAATTACAGTTGATACATTACAAATTATATTGCCAAAATTCCGCCAAGTATTTTCCATCAAACGATTTACTTTAAGAATGGACCCAATACTAATTGTGTAGCTAACCTATTTAAGAAAAATTTGAAATTCAAAACTGGGAGGCCAGGCTCGCTCAGAGAAAAAGTCAGGCCTCGGCCCATGTGGTCCCCTCGGTTCCTCCACCCCTGCTTTCACCTTGGTGATTAAAAAGTAACTACCACTTTATGACCGTTTTGAAATTCGTATATGCCTTCATTTCACAAGTTTCATTTAAAAAAAATTATCTAGATGCCGAGCAAAAATTGTTGGGGCCTATCGTGTTGTAGATTCGGGGAAGCACGAGAGGATACATTCTTTTCTCGAAGACCCAGTGTGCTCCGATGTGACGTGTAACCCGCGCCAAACGTAAAAATGTTAAGAAATATTGCTGCATCATTGTCAAAACAGTTTGCCCAGGTGTTCTCCCATGCGAACATTTCTAGATGCATCGTTGACAGGGTTGTTGTCATTACAGGGTCTTTTAAGATTTTTCGTGGCTTTGCCGAGTCGAACAAGATCTACGTTAAAAAAGTAGGCTGCTACAAAACGCTGTCAGGTTCCGCCATTTAAATGAACCACTGTTTGAATCCGTCACAAGCAGGTTTTTCATTTACTGTACTATCAAAAGCAATAGGCCTACTGTGCAACCCTGGAGGCTAGTGTCTTGGAACGCTTTTTTCAAAGTGTAGGGTGTCGAGCAAGCCCACCAATGATATTCAGATAACAGCAGTAATATCGGAAAAACTTGAAAATCGTTTCAACGGGATATAGTTTCATGATGGGGGCAACTTAACCTGTATCTTTGCCAAATACGGATATTTTCGTTTGTTCGCTAGCTAGGAGTTGGCAAGAGAACAATTTGTAAAAGGAAGCCTGCGAGGAAGCACTGTTTTTGGAGTACCTAGGGCAGTGGTTCCCAACCAGGGGTACGAGACATCATTCCAGGAGGTGCGAGAAGAGTTCGTCTTAATGAGAAGAGATTTATCTATTTATTACTCTCCTGCAACTTTTTGTTTTGTTTTGCAATGGATTAATTTATAAACAAAAACACGAGGTGTGTGTCACGATATTAAATTAAAGTATTCGCGCAGCATGAGCTGCAATCTATTCTTATTTACGAGCTTGTGGTAATTTTTGCTCGAATGGACTAGATCAGTGGTTCTTAACCTTTTTTACATATCTTAACCCCTTTTATCGAACAAAATTAACAGATTTATCCCCAATACACTCAATGGTGCTCATTTCTTAAAATTATGAAATTAACCAACTCTTACGGTTTGGAATGATTTATAAAAATTTACATTTGCTGCAATTTATAGTTCAATAAATTTACCCCCATGGAAGATAAAAGGTACCCCCAAGCGTAAATTTACCCCGGGTTAAGAACCACTAAACTAGATATTGGCATTTTTTTGTGACGTGATAATTACTTTTCTGGACAATTTTAGGATAAATGCTGTTCTTTTTGCTGCTCATCTTGTTGCGTAGCATTTGCCATCAGGTTTAAAATCAAGCATATAGTTCGTTTTTCTGGCGATTATTTTTATTTTGTAGCCGACGTTTCGTCCACCTATTCAAGTAGGCTTCCTCAAGGCAATATTTTTAACCACATAACCAACGTGCCAATTACCAGTAACAAGAAACAGTGAGTAGTATGACGTACAAAGACAAAAACGCAAAACCGACCAAACTATAGATGAGTGACATCGATGCAACAGTGAATGTGGAAGTTAAGAAGTGTAAAATGAAACGCTGGGGGGTGACAATGTATAACAAAGCAATAAAATAGCGTAAAAACCAGAGATGAACGGATTTAAGGTTTTCTAATCCAATCCTACAATTTCATTTCAAAATCCAAATCCGATAAACTGACAGTTCCAATCCTGTTTAAATCCAAAATTCCGTCAGTTGTGTTCTGCCAATGGCAAAATAACCCCAGCACAGTGTTTGTCTCACGAGGCAAAATAGACACTTCCTATAAACACCTTGAAAGCAAACGCAAGTTAACTTATGCTCTATTTTTGGCTCAGAACACTATACTAGTGAACACTTTAAAGATTTCCAAGGTAAACGTTATTAGCATCAAATGCAATGAGAAGCTTAGTTATGAAGTCAAGTGTAAGATACAGTAAACCTCGGTTAATCCGTATCTTCGCCAAAACCGGATAAAACTGGTGGTACGAATGATTTTTAGCGTTTTTCTTTATAAAAATCTTCGGTTCATCTTGATCTTCGCCAGTACCGGGTATAATTTTTTCTTTTCACATCTCGTATTCCGGATTTTTATGCACTTCAACGCTGATGTGGTCGCAGGTGCACTGACTGGTCACTAGAAAAGATTCGGCAGGTTTCAGACGTAGCACAAGCGTGCTCACGATCACCAACGAACGTTCAGAATTATGATAACAACGGCCGCAACTGAGCGCAACATCCGACTAATCGTAGAGAAGATTATTACGTCACACACGGGCATAATAGCATATCACGTTGAATCTAACGCTCAAGGTACGCCGCCGCACCACAATTTCAGTCTATTAATCAGTGTTGAGTTTGCGTGTATAGAGCATTATCCCTGAGTGTGTTGTACTCGGTAAGATGTCTGGAGGGAATTACCTTCCAAATAGAATGACTGAATCGCAGAGATCTCTGTCAGCCCAAAATCTCAGATTTCTTCGCAGCCAAATAATCTAAAATTATGAACTTAACTTTGTTCCTAACTGCCTGGATATGGCGGTTACTAGTCTGATGCACCATTGTAAATACATCAAAAAATTCGTTGTGCTTCTGCGAAAGTCTGATGTTGGGTAGTAAATGTGTTCAATTTAAGCGATTTTCACCGATATCTCAGTACTTGGATGACGTCAGGCTAGAAACAACAGTCTTGGGTTAATCCAGATCTTCCCTTAAACCGGATAAAATCGTCGGTCAAATCGAATCCGTATTAACCGAGGTTTACTGTATCAAATCCGACAAACAAATTACCGGGTACAGTATGCAGTACAAGCGAATCAATAGCACGAGGCTACACAGTACACACATATAAAGCACTGTACTACAACGATTAAAGGAAAGGGACGGAATAATGAAAGTCACACCAATTCTTGTAACTCCTTTAATTTTGATGACATAACAGAGCAGGCTTCGAGGCTTGTACCTTGCATCACTGGATACTTTGTATAGTAATGTTCCAACACGATGCACAATTTAGACGACGGATGTGAGAAACTCCACTCAAGCAAACTTACAAAATAATCACAGTAATCTACAGTTCCGAAACAGAACTGACAGTTCCATATAAATTCTAAACAAGATTATCAAATCCAAATCCGGTTAAGCAGAATTTATCAAATCCAAATCCATCATAAACTTTAAAACCCATCGGATTTAAATCCAAATCCATGTGCATCTCTGGTAAAAACCTGCGCGGAAAATACACAAAACGGTGCTACCCTATATAAAGTAAAGCAATAAATAGTGTGAAAGTATGCCGAAAATAACAATCAATAATGGGATAAACTGAGTGGTGGGGTAACAAACAAACAGGCGCAAAAGCGGACATTAAGTTGACAAACTCAGGAAGTCAATTAAAGGATAAATTTCACTAATGTTTTAAGACATTATGATAAATAGCTAGGAAGTTTGCGCTTTTGTCATTTATAGTGGTAGTTTTTAAATTGATATACAATGATTCTAAGAAAATACGCTCATGGTAGCTATTTATGTGATGTAAAACATGGGAGCAATCCCAGTCGAAACCATGGCAACTTTGGGCTGGATGTTTTGTTAAAGCTGGTTTTTCTGTATTTTTTAAAATGTTTTGAGGCAAAGTGTCCCACGGTGTTTTTTCAATCGAGTGCTTAGGTTTCATTTCGTTTCTCCAGTTTATTTGTATTCACATTACCCACATGGAATTTAATAGACTACACCTCGACGTATGCTGGTGGGTACGACATGTTTTCCTGAAGATAGGATTGTGTTTAGTTTAATTTTAGGCTTGAAAAAAGTTCGTATATGATGTTTCTTCGGAATTCGTTTTAAAGTCTCTCCCAAGTCAGCTGTGTATGTACACTTCTGCCACGAAGTGTATATACCAGGCCTGCCCAACCTTTTAGTGTCGCGGATCACTTACACATGAGGAAATTTATTGCGGACCACAATCGTTTTGTGACGTAACAAATCCCTTGATTTTGATAAGTTTTATGCGATAACACGAGATGATAATGAGTCCTATAGTCAGGGGTGTAGTGGGGTGGGAATGCGTGGGAACGGCGTTCCCATACCTTATTTTTGTGTGGGAACGCGTTCCCACACCTTTTCACACTAGTAACGTCACCTGAAGATGTGGGATCTAAACGATTACATTAATTAAAACATGGCCACGATCTCACAGGTGTGCTAGCGACACGCAGATTCGCACTGCTAGTCAAAAGCCTACAGTGAAACAGGAAGATCCAGTGTGGAAATTCTTGTAGGCGATCCTCACTTTATTCGAACTATTTGGTGCAATCTTCCTCTTTCTTTAATGTGGGAACGCCGTTCCCACACCTCTTTTTTCAGCACAACACCCCTGCATATAGTTGTACGCAGTGTTGCCAGCTTGTATGGATGTAAACCAAATCTAAAAACTTGGCATATTTTCAAAGCGTTTGTTATGCAAGTTTTTGGGTGGTAGGCCCATAACAGAACAACAGGTATAATTTTGGTGTGTTTTGATGGCAAATATACTTCAGCCTATAAAAAAATACTGAAAATTTAATAAGTCTGCCTACGAACTTATTACATCGCGGGCCACTTAACCCACCTCGCGGGCCGCGGGTTGGGCAGCCTTGGTGTATACCAACCTGTGCCGGGCTAATCAAGCTATTTTAGATGAATGGGTTGTCCTTAACTTTGATTAGGTTTGTACTGTGTCGCAAAGGTCATGGATTAATTTTTCTAACAACAAAATAAACATTTTGAATGCACTTACGTTATGAACTCTTGAAGACGTTTTGGCGCGGATCTTCGTGAAGGCTATACTACAAACCATGAAGATATTGTAATTCAACAACAACAAGTAAACAAAAACAGTAGTACGAGCAACCTGCTTGTGGCACTGAACCATTCATATTGCGTAGACGTTGGTGCCTGACAGCTACATACCTTCTGATTTCAATTGCTCATATTTTTTTAGCATTTAAATACATCAGTGTACCTTCTTGTACAGTTCTTCATTTACTAGACGAGCTATGATTTATGCCTACAGAAATAGAACATTCATAACCGGTTTTTGAAGTGCAATTGCCGAGATCACACTTACTTAAAATTTGGTGACGCCTGTGATATCGCATGTGCGGATGAAAAACATGATAGATAGAAATGCGTTGAGCAGGACTGTGTACGAGTGCGTGCGCATGAAAAACCTGCATGATGAATGATGTCTTGGAGCTGTGCACAATTGCAGGTTATTTCATAGCGTCCAGCGGACTGTACCACCGTTCTACCAAATTATCTATGCGTGGATGCAATTATTTGCAGTGATGGACACATACAAGACGTTGGTCTCGATTCGGAAATCTCGCAGAAATACTCTTCAGCCGACTTTGCTCGCGTCCTTGACGCCACGGGATGCTGCGTAGTTCCGGGACTGATCGACGCTCATACACACCCTGTCTGGAGCGGTGACCGAGTCCATGAGTTTGCGATGAAACTTGCTGGGGCGACATACATGGAAGTCCACCAAGTAAAGTTTTACATCGCTTGTTTAACAATGGCAGTTATCATGCTATGTATAATTTAAAGTCCATCAATTACTAGAGCTTCCCAATGCAGTGGTGATATTTCACCTTAGCTTGACCGTAGGCAAGGCCGGTATCAAAACACCGAGCGGTGAAAGCAAATCAATGGCAGTCTCAGGTTTCTTCGATTTTTATGGGCAGAATTAGGATCATTTTAAAAGTAGTTTGAATGGTGAAAATCGTCAAGTGGTAGTTTTATAAACATTCTTGGGTCTAAATCTTAAATGAAGCAGCAGTTGGAAACTTTTTCTGCAACTGCAACTGTCTTCGTAATATGAAATAATGTTATGCGGACATCCTGCGGTAAAGATATGTCAAAACGACTGGCTTCAAACTCTGTGCTCCCTGATACCACAAAGGTTGAAACGATGCCATTTGGAGTTCGAATAAAGCCGTCTGGGCTAGAATGTATTGAGTGAGGGTTGGGTTTTAGTGTTACAAAAAATTTTTAATCTGAAACCAAGCTTGAAGTATTACTAATCTTTATTTTTCCATTCACAAGTTCAAGCATATGAGTTTGCTTGTACATACATACATAACAGCAAACCTTTACCCTGTCTGATATAGTATGCAGTTGCATGAAAATAACTGTGTGGTAGTGTGGATCTCGCTTTGCTGTAAACTTGGCTGCATGGATTGATTAATTGTGATCACTACATGTTTATGCATGGTGTAGCAAACCTACGGAGCAGATAATGAAGAAATAGCAGTGAAAGACATGCTCACAAAATTTAGGGCCGTGGTGTAGTTTGCTGTTTTGCTTTGTCATTTCAGTTTTGTTTATAATTTGATAATAAAATAAACCTTGACAGTGACTGGTGGTAGAAGTGTAAAGAACTGGCAAACCCTCATTTATCAGCAAACACTTCAAGGTGAAAAAACCCGGTTATTACTAAAGTGACTACAGTTACTCCATGCCTACATATTACTTGATAATCAAGTTGCATATTTCTTTCAAATTGAAAAGTTTAAAATACAGCCTATGTCTCTCACCACTTCGGTTTTATGGTCTTCCGCCCTGAAACGTTGAAACCTGCATAAAAAGAAAGGGCTAGACTAGTTCCTCGACTCTACGCCGCTTTGCCTACTCTCTGAACAAGCATCTGCTTATCTGTATGGTTGCACTTCTCCAGCCGCGGGTGTATTATAATTTTACCAATTTTCCAGTGTTTTGAAATATTTCGTCTTATAATGTTTACTTATGGACATGCTCTAATGAAAACAAATTTGTGGAGTTAAGTTTGTTTGTAAGCCACGTGTATTCACAAATCTCAATTATAAACAGGCATCAGAACTTGAAATTTTTTAGTCTTTTGAAAACGAGCAATTTAAGCCTCATTTAAACTACCACCTCGTGGTGTTCGTTTTACTTTGCTGTAAATTTCTCATCTGGGATAGTCTGCGCAGCATCAAAGGATTTCTGTATTGGTGGTAGATGCTGAAAAACTTACGGCACAAATTATTGAGGAATGACACAAATAGGCATGCAATTGTTATATACATTTGGAGTTATTGTTCCAGTTCCGTCTCAACCGTGATCTGATATGTTTTATTAAAGGCTGGTGGTGGGATTCATTTCACGGTCGAGCACACACGAAAATCAACAAGCGATGAACTCTACGAACTATTCATCCATCGTTTGCAGAGGTGTGCACTTGCAGAATAGATTTCAGAGACGGTTGGATGTTGTTTTGTCAAGAATTGAACATAAATCTAAAGAGGAATTTCTAAAAATTCGAAAACTTATTCTTCCTTGAGTACTGCATGTCAATCGTTTGCGAGATTCCGAGTAGATTTCGATATTATTCTTTTGAGTCCACCCAGAGTCGTTCGGTGCTGTTTGCTAATCTGTTCGATTAACGTTTAATAGTTTTTTCAATTTTCTCCAATATAGTTGTTCCTTCATCTTTTCAGTTGTTTTTACAATTTGAAGGAGAAAGGTAACGAATTGGCGGCTATCTGCTCTTGAAAAACGTACACTATAAGGTTAGGAGGTTTATTCATACATTTTTGTGACTCAAACAACGAGGTAACAGAAATGCAATAAAAAGCAAAAACACAAAAAAGGCGAAAACGTTAATTGCATGTTGATAAAAAATAAAAATTAGAAACACAATTAAGGAGTTATGAATTCGGCAAGTTGGTGTGAACTACTGTACATATTTGAGACAAAGGGTCGTTGGCGAAAAGCTTTTACGGGTCAACTACTGAAACAGCCCTATTAATGATATAAAATCAATTCTAATTTGAAGACATTTTAAATGAAGAGGAAAAATGAAGTGACAAAATTGATATAATTTGAACATTACAAAGAAGTTTCTAACAAAGCACAACAAAAAAACAAACTGGGTGAAAAGCATGTCTGTGTAAAGGGAGGGTTGCATGAGCACTACGAAGAGTGAATGGTACTATTAGAGGCACTATATACAAGCTTTCAGAAAAGTGGAACAAACGTACAATTGAAGAATTAAATGGCATATTGGCAAGAGAACAAGACATTTTTGTATTGTTTTCCAAAGGAAAAAGATGAAAGAGACTTTAATTTTTCAGGAATTTCGGACAAAACTTTGGGACCAATATACATTAAAGAAAGCTACCCAGGGATGTTTTCGTTCGGTATATATGGCATTTTTGCGAAGACGTAAGTCTTGTTTGATAATGTGTACTGATGCAATCGTAACAAAAGTAATTGTTGAAGTGTTCAGGCGGTGCAACAGTTACGAAAAGAATCCACAAATGTGGCAACTGGTAATTCAAATATGTTGAGAATTTTTTTAATTCGCTGCTTAGAAGTAGAACAAAGAATATCCGTTGTAGTTTTATTCTATTTCAGGACGTTTGCATCTTTATTCTGCAATCTAATTAGAGGATGTAGTTTTATTGTCTGTTCCCAATCCAGTATTAAGTAAGTTAGATAAGAATGAAACATCAAGTATTGCCCAGATATTTTAAGGTACTTTGTTTGAATGTTAGCTACGTATTAACATAAACAGAAATTTTTTGTTCGAGTTATTCATGAACATGCAATTATTTTTGGAATAATTGATACATATTTTGTTAGCACGAACACAGTAGTCAATTTTTGTAACTTCATCGTTTACTGACAATTTTGTAGATTTTTATACTGTTTTCCTGAAATATCAAGATTGACATCATCAACATATAACACAGTCTTAAAGTTGGAGGTATCATTAACATATAGTATCATTAATATGTACAAGAAATAGTAAAGGTCCAAGGACAGATCCCTGCAGTACATCACATGTTGAAGGGTAAGAAAGATTTAATATTTGCCATATGCATTGAACCCTGTTGCCCAAATACGAAGCCAGTTTTCGGCATGCTCCTTTCGCCCCGATATGAAAATAACTTGAGGTACAATACTATGATCAACAGTCGAGTCAACACAATCAAAAACTTTTCTAAGTCTAGGAACCAGGGTTGCGGAGTCGCAAGGAGTGGGATGTTTTTTGGGTGGAGTCGGAGCCGGATACCTGAGAACCCTAGGAGTCGGATTTTTTATTCGACTCCAGAAGTCCAGATGGCCACAAACAAAATCTGATTCAAATTGTACACGGGTTTCGCTTGCATTCAGGATGTTGCGATCAGGAACGACGTTGGTTGAATGCAAAAGTGGATATGGGCTAAATATCGAAACTGAGATGAAGATGCTTGAGGTGATGGAACGAGCGAAGCGTGACCAGAAAGTTTCTATTGGCATTTCAAGCACTTTTTGCGGAGCACATGCAGTGCCGAGGTAAGAAAACCATACCGTGCAGTTAAGCTAGCAAAAATCCTGGAAGCCGCATTGCTGTGTTTGATTGTCAACGAACTGGCTGAAATTGCAAGGACGCCGGTTAAAGTATTTGGCCGCCTGTGCAAGGAGATGCCAGTGTTGGCAGTATTCTTGACACACGTTGACTTGTCGGACGCAACGGTCGAGCCACTCGTTGGCAGACGGGAAAGTGTTTTTGAAATGGGGTGATGGGACCTCTTTCGTGGAGTGATAAGGAGTTTCAGAGGCCATTCTCGCTTGTTCTGCCATCAGAAAGTTTCTTTAAATTTTGGCTTACGAGTAGATCAGTGGTCCCCAACCTTGCTTGCTCCTGCACCCCTAAGAAAAATTTTGCTGTGACCTCGCACCCCTTACAATTTATAATCAAGAACTAGCTCTCAAACGTTTAGAAAGGAATTTATATTTTTTAATATATAGAGAAAATCAAACATATGGACACACGCAGTCATCATTCCATTTCCTTTTCTTCGACATGATGGGAGTTGTAAATTGTAATGATGATCAGAAATCAGAAAAGCTTCCATTATTATCTCCTCTCACAATTACGTAGAGCAGACCTTCACCTCCAAATTAACAAAACACTTTCACAAGAACAACTCACTCCAATATGAAAGGCAGTGCGCACGACTCCTTTCCTCTACGATCGATTCGCTGCTAAGAATGATGGAATGCGGAATCCACTCGAATCTGTGCTATACGCTCAGACTATCCTAGAAATGCCCAGAAAAATAGCTATCGCGTCACAAAAAACAATGACAATATCTAGTTCATTCCAGAAAAAAACTACTACAAGTTTGTGAAAAAGAATATATTGCATTTGGTGTTTACGCGAATGACTAATATCGTGATATATATTTTGAACGAACCTCGCGTTTTTGCTTATAAACTATTACAAAAAGTCGCAGGAGAGTAAACAAAGAGATCAGTTTCCTTCAGTAAGACGGACGCTTCTCGCACACCCTGGTCGGGAACTGCTGGCACTGGCACAGATGACTTTATCAGTTTGATATTGTCAGTTCTGAGGCCGAGGTAAATGCTGTACTATGCCTACTACTAAATATGTCCTGTCTGCTTGACCCTGCCCTGATGTTTAAAAAATATTTTGTATTAGGACAGCTTCCTGCTTTCTTGTTACAGCTTATCGTGACAAGTGTTATGATTTGTTTCCGTGAACAGAGATCAAACGCCAGAGCAAGCAACGAGAGACATTCTGGACAACCAGTTGCCTCTCATTGAAGCCGAGATGGACTCTGGCCGTCTGACAGTGGATAACATTGACGTGTTTTGCGAAAAGTCGGTCTTTAACATCGCCCAAACGCGACGCATTTTACAAGCAGGAATTGAAATGGGTCTGAATGTCAATTTTCACGGAGACGAACTGCACCCGATGGGTGCTGCTGAAGTAGGTAGCTTTGTAACAGAAGCAGGCTGAGAAAAGCATTGCTTAGGTCAAACAAAATTTCACCGAGCTTTAACTACGGCGACAGCCTCTGCAGGCTTCAAACACAAATGCGGCGTTTTGTACACACAGCAGTGCCGGTAATGTCGGTTAGAACCGCCCTGCCGGGTCTCAAGATTGTTGCATGTCGAGTCGTCGACGCAATAAAACATGTTGCAGTAACAACGCAGTGTGACAAATTTCACGAACGTTTCTTTATACTTCCTGTAGCAGTTTGGATTTTATTGCTGGTGGTGCCTTACAGCTCTTTGTTTAAAACGTTTGTTTCTTATTGGAAATACTGTAGAAACTACAGTTAAAAGTATCTTCACTGAAAAACAAACTTGCCAAAAGCTGTTAAAATTTGGGTTTCGCCGTTCTAACAAGGAACAAAGTTCTATGTACTGCACTGTATCATAACCAAAATTCTAATTATACGTAATAAGCTGAGTATGGACCGTTGCAGGTATCAGGGCAGGGGTTGCTCACTGCAAAAAAAATGATAATGTCTTACATATTGAAGACGCTACCGTTGTAACCTCCAGTCCCTAACAAAAATATTCCTAGTCATGATTAACAGCTTTCCGTTGTACTTCAACAGAAAGCGTTAACTGATTATGTGACGAAATGTGTGAAATGACACGTAGCCTGTGGCACAATCGCGCCAACAAAACCGCACATGGCATCGGGTCAGAGGAAATGAAGTTAAATTAACTACGCATTATTTTATCATTTCATAAAGTTGCGCTAATCGTAGCAAGAGTGTAGCGAGTTTTTTTCGTAACCCGCAGTTTCTACATTGCATTGGGTTACGTGGCCAGCTTGGAATATGTTCTGTCTGTGAGCGTTTGCTTGTGGTAACGCCATCCTAAGTGGCAGGTTGGTCGCCGCACACCAGTAACATCACATAAAGTATTGCCCTTAAACAAGGGTGTACGCAAGGGGTTTGGGGTTAAAACCCCCCTTGAGCTTGATATTTTACAAAAACTTTATTACCTGCACAAAGGAGATTAATTGTTTTCGCATACTTTTTGCTTGTTAATTGACGACAGAATGCAAATACCACGGAATAAATTTGCATGCAAATTTGAAGGAACATTGTGAATGGGCTAAAAAGCAATAATTAGGTTTTGTTGGGAATCTGGGTAATTATCTGCGTCCAGAAACCATCTCACCACTTTTTGCAGACCCTCCGTCCACTACGCATGTTTAAGATTGTGTTACGCGATAGTTCACTTGAACCGAAACTGTTGTCTTTATTTTGTCTGCTATGGCTGATCAGCGCAAGCGCTGACCGCAATGGCTACATTACCAATTTCTGTAGCATGATAGAACTGTTGCACGAGCTCAGAAACAACTCATTTTAACATAGAAGCATTCAGGAATTTGATAGCAGGGGGAAAAGGAAAACTAAAACTTTGCTGGACTTCTGTACAATGTTTTCTTGCGGACTTTATGCACATTTTTAATTCTTGTGTGGTTTAGCAAGATTCTATCTTGCAAACCGGGGTGTGCGCCAGCCAGTCCAGCCGCACACTTTCTATGCTCGATTGCTCGTATTCGACAAGACATCAGCGGAGCCTGAGTCACGGTTGCCAGATGAAAATTTTAATAAAAAGCCAAACAGTGCTAAAAAGAGGCGAGAAAAAGGCCAAACCGATTGTTTAAAGGCCAGAAAAAAAGCCAAACTGTATTTGCGGTATTACCATGCCTTTGTCACAAAATACATTCAAATTACAAGAATATCAAAAAAATATTTGAAATTGAGATAAGTCTTGCTTGGCATTGTACTGGAGCTCATTACTGATGCTTCTCTGACTCTTCATGGTTTGTGAGAATGCACACTTTGGGTAAAACACTGCGACAGTTTGTATACTGATCCATCGGCAGCTTTCTGGACCCATACGAAAGTCATCTCCCATTCACTCCTGTACTTACGACCAGAATCATTACAGCCCTTCCACTTCTCGACGTCATTGTCGCATTTCTATCGCGGAGACGCAGACCTTTTTGCAAGCGTTGAGCTTGCTTATTTCCTACAACACAGTACACACTACACAGTGCAGCGAGTGTACAAGTTTACAGTGCTTACGCAAAATATTACTAAAATCAGAAAGTGGGCGTCGGCCTAATATAGCATTTATCACAAAAATTTTGCAAATATGTTGCCAAAAAAATGGAATAGTAGTATTTTCCTTCATAGGAATCTATTTCAGCGACAAAAGGCCAAAAAAGAGCCAAAAGGCCAAACGAATTTTTTAAGGCCAACTAACTTGAGAGGAAAAAAAAGGCCAAAAGGCCAACTAAAAGTTTTTAGCCCAACCAACTTGAAGCGAGGACTAATTTCTGAAATTGGTCTAAAAAAGGCCAATCTGGCAACCTTGGCCTGATTTTGCAGTTGTAAAATGCTCTGACGTAGTGATGAGTGTGTTTTACTCCTCTGCTTTAACTCGCAGCCTGATATGTTTGCAGTTATGAACTGCTGTGTCGTAGCGTTGAGTTTATATTCCTCCGATATCCTAACTTGGAGCGCTGATAGTTTATATTCAGTAACCTACACTGACACATAAAATAAGGGGAGTGCGTGTAGAAGAATATGCACATTATGTCAACAAACTTCGCCAAAACATTGGTTTGGAAACGTGAATATGACGTCAAATTGTGACGTCACAAACAGCGCACACCAAATGCAAACGACAATCATATGCCACTGAATGAAACCCCCCCATGAAAATTTTCTGTGTACGCCACTGCCCTTAAACGATATTAATTACTTCCCTCGCTGCAGAGAGATATGCCTGGATGGTTGCTATCAAATTTTCGGCTTAACACGGGGTTTTCTGCGATAAGCAAACCAAGTGCTATTTCATTTGTTATATGGAAAAAGTCGGAGTTAATAGCGAGAAAATTTACTTTAATATAAAATGTGAAGGCAGACCAACCGCTGTTGTCCGAAGTGTGTGGTGGGTTTCTAGCGCTTAAGGCAAAAAGTTGGACTGCATTTTGCATTTGTTTTTAGGACGAAAAAAACGAAGATGAGGTGTGGGCTTAAGTTCAGGATGTTGCAGAGTTGTTTTCCGGTTGTTACGGCACGTGGCGTAGCACAGACGAAAGTAGGTTTTAAAGAGACTTAAGTAAAACCAACGCAATACTTCTGAAATCATCGAATAAAAACACAAGGTGAAGCGTAAAATGCTTGCAATATTTCTTCCAACACCAGCGACCATCGCGCAGTGCGCACACGTGCCAGGCTACCTAAATTGCGAAGTTCGCTTCACGCACCTGATTGTCAGATCGGTCAACAATTGACACAGTTCAGCACGCAACTGGCCGCAACGAAGGAGAGCCAAGTCACCAACGCGATAAAACGCGACACAATCAATGAACAACTGCTGCCCAGCCTACTAACAAAATTCCACTGGGATTATAGCTGTCCTGTGCACGGGCACTGCCGCAATTACGCGCTGTAATGAAGTGATAGCATGTCCCAGCGGTGTGAAAGTAAACAATTTCGAAGAAGAAAATCTTGCCGCAAAACCGGTTGATCACTGCAGTTTGGAACCTGGCAAATGAGGCATTGCCCGTTTTACTTTTTCAGCAGCGGAATAGTTTGCAGGATATTTAAATGGAAGCGACAAACGACATTTTCAACAATGAAAAAATTTGTGCGAAGAAATCAATTTAACATAAAGCGTTGAACTGCGTTTCGGCGAAAACGAACACGAATTGTGAGGGGTCGTCGTGTGCCAGTCATGCTGCGGGTATGTTTATAACAAATAATTACGTCACGCTGATGATAAAAACCTTGAAAAAAACCGCAACTGCAGTATGTCTAGCTGTTGTTAAGCGTATATTTGTACCTGCCCGTAATTGCGTAATTTGTGTGCGGGTGTAGTTGAAATTCATGCAAAGTGATCGCAATCGCAAATATTTTCTCAGCTTGGAGCGAGTATGCGAGCTCTTGCAGTCAGTCACCTGGAAGAGATTTCTGACGATGGAATTCTTGCCATGGCTGAATCCAAATCTATAGCAGTGATTCTTCCCACAACAGCTTACATATTAAGGTGGCCGGGCACGTGCTTTACGGCGATTGTTGTTGCGCCATTGTGTTCAGTCCGTATGGCAGTGTTTTCAACCGGGGTTCTGCGGAACCTCAGGGTTCCACGAGTGGCTGCCAGGTGTTCCCCGAAACAGTCCGAATGTGCCTGTGACGAAATTCGCAACCACTGCTCTGTGCGGTTGTAGCAATACCGCTGCTTCACAGTTGCACAGGGTTCCATGAGTAACGCAAGCATTTGCGGAAGGTTCCGTTGCAGCAAAAAGGTTGAAAAACACTGCCGTATAGTCTGACATTGCACAAGGTCTTCCGGCAGCTGGAGTGGTAACGTGATTACTCGCTTAGCATTGAGTTATTGTGTTTGATATGTGTGTTATTGTTTTGAACGTTGCGCTCATTTCAATGTAGTCGAGGATGCTTCAGCTTACTACCAAAACTCTTCCGTAGATTCTACGGAAACGGCGTAGAACAACACGATGACGGCAAATCAATTCAGGGTTTAAACTTAAAACCCACTGAAAAAGACGAAATAGAAGACTTCTTGTTATGTAGTCATAACATACCAAAAATGTTACAAATATCCACAAAGTCCTTAGGTCTTCATAAAAAATTCGTGAAAACGATTTTGTGGGTTTGAAAACTTCTTCAGGGAAGCATGCGCAGCGAGCGTGCAACGCATCTCGCAAACCTGCGGAGCAATGCACAAAACTCATCACAACGCTTGTCGTCTCAAGAATTGTCTTAAGACTAAGGTTTAAGTGCTATGGTTTCTTGTATATTTCTGAGCAAGGCAGTAATTTAAGTTATTTTTTCAGGTTGAAATCACCGCCTGTGCGCAAGATGATTACAGCTGGTGTCCCAGTCGCGCTCGGATCAGATTTTAATCCAAACGCTTTTTGTCTAAGCATGGTATGATATTGAAATTACTTTTTTGCAGCTTTGCTTATGCTTTAACATGCTCGAGTGTAGAAGCGAACGCCTTGTTTTTTTGGGGGGGGGATTTTTTGTTCCTCTGAAGAGTACGTTTGCTTGAAAAAGTTCGCAGCTACGTCACGTTTGTGCAGTGATGCCGCTCACACCCTTCGAAGAAACGTTATTCGAAATATCGGGTAAAAATGACATGGTGTTTTCATTTTGCAATTCTGTGGTTTTGATATCCCATTTTGTAAAGTTTTTCCTGTGGAAATCTTGCGCAGACATCCATGATTGAATTGTTCTTTTGCAACCACTAAGTGAGTTCACTCGACCTCTAAAGGTCAAACTTCAATGCCATATGATCAATCAATAACGAAGCAGAGTATGTTGCGAAGCTGGTACGTAATTTCGATTATCCCATATGCCAGGGGTGGGCAAATAGTGGCCCGCCTCAGCGTTTTCAGTGGCCCGCGGAAGCATTCACAAAATATGTTCATACCTAAAATTTCCTCCTTCAACATATCACAGTAGTGTTAGCGCTAAGGCTAACTTAACCAACACTTGCTTCTATTTCTGTTAGAAAGAATGGCCCTCCACTAAATGTTGCATTCTGAAGTGGCCCCGCAGCAAAGCAGAAATGATTTGCCCACCCCTGCCACATGCCATTGCGTTAAATTACGTATAATCTAATTCCGACGAACAACTGCAGTGCTTCAGCAATCTAATACCCAACGGTGCAAGCATCCAGTTCAGAAAAACATGTGAAAAATCAGTTGAACAAATTATTTTATTCAAACAAGTTCCAGGAAGATGTAGGTGACTTCTTCAGAGAAAGAAATGCTTCCCCAGGATGCTGGAATTTCGAAGACCTTGTTTCTTGATAGCAGCTTCATCAGTTACTCCACAAGTCATTCATAGTATTGTTAGATGTGATCAAATGCTCAAATGTTGTTCGAATCCTTCAGAATTCCAATCCAAAAATCAGGGTTTTTTCGAGTATTTAGATTCGAAATAAATTTGGATTAAGTAAAGGTGAAAAATTGCAAGGTCAGCAAAACAAAGGTTTCAAAAAGTTTTGCAGTGGCGCTCTTTGCGCTTCTGAGTAAGAGAAAGAAACACTCAACAAGCTCAGCGGCAGTGGGTAGTGACGTAACAAGCCAATTAATAGGTCGTGTGATCGCTGATCAGCGTTCTAAATCTGTACGCGATCAGCCATTTTGCACCTAACAGGTTATTCTGAAATAGGATTCGACATTCTGGATTCGAAATGAGATTCCGGAATTTTCCAGAACTTCTAAATGTTCCATAATGCACATCCCTAGCCGCGATCCATATTTTGCAAAATATGGGAACCACTGTACTAATAGAAACATGTTGAAAGAAATAGTTAATGTTTGCAAGAAATGTCTTGGACAAGTTCTCATCGACCAAGTATACACTTGCAAAAGATTGGCAGAACTTATCAAAGGAGCCGGGCGGTACTTCTTGACGACTTAACGTTGACGGGATGTTCTTCAAACCTACGTTGTTGACAAGCATTTTCGTCGCACTGTTTCAAAGTATTTCTTCGTGCGCTTTTAAATGCGTGCGTTGAAAATCCGCACCTCGGACACGGTCTGTTGCTTTTGCAGCCAACCGTCATGCACCTTGCTTGCGTCAACCTTCACATGTCGATGCCCGAAGCTTTGTGTGCGGCCACCATCAACGCTGCTGCCGCTTTGGGAAAATCGAAGACTCATGGAAGTATTGAGCCTGGAAAGCGCGGAGACCTTGTTGTTTTTCGTGCTCCGAGGTAAAATGAAAATTCAGATATTTAGCCTTTTACCCCAGCTGTCGGTTCGGAGATTTAAAGTATTTTTATAGGGTTATCCTGTAAACATTTTAGTTGCATTGAAAAAAAATTCATGATCTTGACCGGTTGAAGAGGTGGGTAAACGTATCATCAATTTCGTTCGATTTTCTTCGCTGTGATTGAATTCAGATCTTACACCTGTAAAGAAAAATTTATAAACCGATAATAGTCCATTGGAAGTGCTCAGTCTGCCATCCAGATCTAGAATCTTTACGAAATAATGCATTGTCATTATCGAAAACTGCAGTGTCGTTTGGTGAATATTTACGGCTTTTTGCCGAGATATTCTCCGAAACAAAAAAGTTTATTTCCGATTCGTTTTTTTTCTAGAGAAATGTACAATCATAGTGAAGGTTTTGAAGAACTAAGCAACCACAAATTTTACTACTGGTACTTCGGGTTTTTTCGTTTATTTAGCGTGCCCAAGAAAGCTAGCACGGGCACAGACAGGAGGCTAATGGTGCGCTGGAATTCATAGGCGTAGCCGGGGGTGGTCCAGGGGGGCCGTGCTCTCCCACAAATTTAGAATATGTCGACATTTTGTAATTTGAGAGACGGCATCCCAAACAAAATACTGTTGCTCGCCTAAAATGAAAAAATTTGGCCCAGGCTGGTTACACCACTGCTGGGATTGCAGCCTAAGTAATCCCGTGCCTCTGCAAAATTGCATTCAGGGTATGATTCACTCCGCCATGAAGTATATTATCGTAAAAGTGACGAACACAAAGTCCGTCAAATGAGACACATTTGGAAAGATTACCGGATGCCTTGCGTAACTGGGAGTGGCTGCATTGCATCACGCAAGTCTGCCTCCATCACGCAGGACATTTTATACTTTAGTTTCATTACGAAGAGGTCTTGCCTTTGAAACAGAGATGAGCATTGGAATGGACTTGAATTGGGTCCATAGTCGTAGCTAGGGGTTAGGGCAGGGGGCCATGCCTCCCCAACTTTTTGGCATAACCAGTCATTTTGCTTTAAGAGGCAGTATCCCAAACAAAATACTGTTGCTCGCCTAAAATCAAACATTTTGCCCCCCCCAAATTTTAGGCTGGCTACGGCGCTGATCGGGTCCGGTGTCAAGCGAAATTCCTGACCTATTCTTGCTTGTCAATTAATTTCCTTCTCAGATGTCTATTGTGAAAATAGTAACTTATGGTTAGACGTCAGGTAGTTCACAACAAGCGACAGTTTGGAATTCCTAGCTATTGAAAAACAGTTGACTTAGACATCAATTTTTTTTTCTAACCCTAAACCTTAACCCTATCCCCTGATCATCAACTGTCTGCATATTTGATATCTCATTGACATAGTCACCGAAATGCAATGACCTGGAATATTACTCTGCGCATGCGCAGATGGCGTGATGTCAGCAATTTCGCAAGACCGACATTTCGCGTTGACACCGGACTGTAATGAATCTTGATGGATTTTGATTGGATCCGGACCGTAAATCGTTTCAAAAATTTTGGATCAGGACTGGTTTTGGACTGAGTTAATTGAAAGGTATTGCGGCATTTTTGTTGAAAAGCTGTGTTTTATTAATTTTTTGGACTTGGACTTTGCATTTAAGATTTTTTGAATGTGGTTGCGATTACTGATGTCACATTGTCACACTACAGTTGTGGTGTGATTAAGCTGAATAATGGCCCAAATGGGTGGATAAAAACCAGCCGATTTTCTTGTTTATATTTTGGTCTACGCACCGTCTGAAAACATTCATGAACCCCTGGGGGTTCAAGGTACCCAGGCTAAGCACCCTGACGTAAACAGTCGAAAAATCGTCGCAACTATGCTACCGCAATCTTCAGCTTGTGCAGATTATGGAACTTACCGATAAAACGTTCAACGCCCTGTTCGCGTTTTATGATCGCAAACACCGCTTCTGCTGAGTTTCGATCAAAGGCTTTTATTTCGACCTACCCTCGTTCGATCAAGTTACCAAAACCTGGTCATGTTTGCGTGTACGCCTATTGTGTAATTGCTGGTCGCGGATAGGCCTGCGCAAACTGTATGAAGTGAACCTCTAGCTACCAGCTAGACGAGTTTGAACCCCAGTTTGCATGTAGTTTTTTAACTTCTAACATCTTTTGCTGCCGGAGAGCCTCAATGCTTTTCAAAAAGGTGTGCGTTTACATTTGCAGGTGGGAGCACTTGATTTACCAATTCGCTGGCCACGACGAAATCATCGAAGCTGTAGTATGTGGTGGTGTCGTTGCTTATGAGAAAAAAGCCTGAACGACAATGTCACCGTCTGCGCGATGCAAGGATGTTTCTGTAGTTTGTTGCGCCACAAGCATTGGCAAGCAGCATTTTGGGTTTTCTTACAACGAATTTTTCACTTCTCACGTTACCTCATCATGAAAAGAAATTCATTCATATAAAATTAATCTCAGTGAATTATTGTGGAAACTATCTAATGTTCTTTGTTTTTCGCTTTTAGCAAAATCACGACTTACGCAGTTAATGCAATATGTGAAAAAAAGAATTGGGGCGAACGTTTCATTGAAAGCAGAATGTGGCTTCACACGGTCAACACAATCGGAATATTTTTCTTTTGAAAATTCACAACAAATTCGACGACAAAGACGCTTATACTTCGGCACAACCAAATAGGCACACCATTCCCTTTTCAAGGAAGTGCGCGCGAGATTCGCACCGGGACCACTGGGTCTAGCACGCCGAGCTGTTAATTTGGACAGGTGAAAAGATTGCATCAGAGATTCCCTATGTGTCGGGGATATAATCAGCTCTAATATTTTTGTAACGAATGTAATGGACATCTTTCGCGCTTGATAATTTTAGTCGAAAGACTTGTTATAACGTTTCATCAGCTTCTACTGCAATAACCGCAAGCCTTTTATTCGATCCACTTTCTTTCACCGTAACGCTCTGTAAGGGCCGGATTTAACTGATGCGAGGCCCTAGGCTAATCCATTTGTGAGGCTCCCTCTCGCACTGTTATGGGGATAAATGGAAAAGCGCTATTCATTTTAAGCTTAGCCGAATATGACGAGTGAACGCTCTAAAACCACGGTCAATAAAAGTTTATAAATCATTACTATAACTTCCCCACGATCACTGCACTTGTTGATGCCTTCGGCGCAAAAGCGTTCAATGGCACGGAATTGTTGAAATCGTACTTGGCTGGTGGGAACAGGATTTCCAATTTTTGCAGGCAAACCAGCCGGAAATGTCATGGTTAAATATTTGACACAATACATGGCCTACGGTTTTATAACTTGCACATCTCATTTTTCTTATCTATGCTCAAAAAAAAAAAAAAACACCTTGCACATATGTGTGGCGGCATAAAAGACGTTAAAGCACGTGTGGACCACGTTGCGACTCCCATACCACGGATGTAAAAATGTTGCACATACGAGGAAAACATGTCAAGTAAAACGCACCCAAATGGTTGCAACTGGTAGGTTCACGATTCACGCGTTTGTTACTTTTTCAAACTGCTAAGAATCGAACCCAAGTCGGAACGAAACGGTTGCGCGAAAGCATGTGAGGTTTAAACCAGAACCGTCGCCAGAAAGTCTTCAATATAGGGGGCTTTACATTTGCGCATGGGGACTTGCCATTGTGAAAATTTGATAAAATCTCCACTAATTACAGTGTTTCATATTTCAATTTGGAAGGAATGCTCCCCATGGCGACGGGAGTGTTCTTAACTTCCCTAATGCTGTCATTATTGAAAAACGTACAAAATGCTACACAGGGCCGGCCCTAGGTGGTGCTGGGCCCAACGCAAGACCTAGGGGCGGGGCCTCTCTGAGCAGTGGTTCAATGACGTCAACGTGCTCAGTCAACCGTGTTACGCCTTTTTTTGATAAAGATGTTGTTGCCAAGTGGCCTGTATGAATATCGAAAACGGCAGTAAAATATCGAAGTTGTGTGTATGTAGGTTGCATGCAGGGATGTAGTGCTAACAAAAGAGGCGTGGGAACGCACCCAAGAAACTAGCCATTTGAAAACAACATAAAACCCATTTTAAAGCAGTATGAAGTCATGAAAAAGGTGTGGGAACGCCGTTCCCGCCTCACTACACCCCTGGTTACATGATATCACAAACGTTTACTTTTTATTTGGATGGGCGTGGGCATAGCTCGTGTGTCCCCTAGCTACTACGCCCATGTTTATCACAATAGCATGCTACTGTGGTGGATATTAGACAGGGCACCGGTACCACTCGTACAGTAATTAAGCCAAAATTTGTGAAGGAAGCTCTACAGTGGAATCCGACAGGCGAGCGCAAGTGCAAAGTTACGTCAGTCAAACCGAACTGACAAGCGAATTGAACTTACAATGCTATTACTTCACTCTTGTTGAAAGGCACTGTCGTTTTAAGAATGACGATTGGCTTGGAGAAAACTTCTAACATCAACCGATTACCTTTCTCGCTTTCGCTAACCACAAGCGCATACGCGTCAAATGCAACGCCTGGGAGCACAATCAACTGTCCATGCATCTGCCCAAATTTCCCCCAGAAGTCAATTTTATAGTTATTCTTAATGCATGGACTTGGATACCAATGCAAACTGTTCTTTACGAATGATGTAGAAACAACGAAGCATATAGCCGCCTAATGTAATGATAAACAGGAAACGAGTGTGCTGGATGACGTTCACATATTTTGCCTTGCCTAGTTAAGCCGCAATGCAGCTTTAAGTGTCCTTTACGTTTATGTACCTGAACTTTGAAGTAGTGGCTTTTCTACCTATTTACGGACGCAAATAGGCAAAACACATTTAAAAATTGGTGGAGCGGTAAATAAAATAATGATGAATTGAGTCCAACGACCAACCCTTCGTTAGTCTTTGCTCAGCCACAAACCACTGAACACTTACCTGTAAGTGAAAACTGGACTTTTCATGCTCAGCTAAGCCCACTCTAGCATGAACGGGTCGGAAAACTCACCAATGGATTGAGCGGCATTAGCATTGCGAAAAGCTTACAACAAAAGCAAAAAGTTCCGATTTTTCCAGCTGAGTAGCCAACACTAGTCATTTGCTTTGCATCACCTCTCCATTGGATAGTTCACGTTGTAAATAACAATTTCAAAAATTCCTGTCTGCATCATCTTTGGGAAATTCATAATTAAAAGGTAACTTATGTGGATCTTTCGCGATCGAAAAATTTCGCTGAGCTGTTGAAGGACGTTTGGGCCAAGACGCAGGATCTTAACAATCTTCGATAAAGCTAATATTAGGGCTGTCGTTTTTCCTCCTCGGAATCTGAATCACGCTGTTGGCCCAAGGTAGACGATGATGTATCTTGTTCAGCAGCTTACACAGGAGATACCGGAAGGTTATTGTGCAGATCTTGATCCTTTAATCTGATTCCTCGATCTCAGCACTATTCTTCTTAACGATAAATTTGTTTATTGCTCCGCTGGCGCGCTTTATTTCACTTGCCTTCGCTGCATTTATCTTCTTTTCATCGCCACTGCGGTAGGTTCTACATACTTCACGCTTTCTTTTCGGCATTTTTTGTGATGTAGAACGTCTAAGCTTTTCTAAACAATATTCAGTCATTTCAACAACGTCGCTTGACAGCCAATGAAATAAAAAATCTTTCAATTTTGCATATTTTCCATCGGTTTTCATTTGCGTTTAAAGGCATTAATATCATCTGCCATTTAGATAGGATTTCAAGTTTTGTCTTGGTAACTTCTTACAAGGTACAGTATTGTTTCTCGTCGGGGGGAAACATTGCCGCCAACAGTAATGCACAGAGACATAACAACTGTTTAATGTGGATTGCGGTTCAAAAGAGCTCTGGGCTATCACAAATGAAGAAGTTTATGGGCACAGTGACTATAAACTATCACTAAATTGTGGTGCACTATACATTCAAAACGAAGGCCCCAGCGTGCAATTGTTTCAGAATTACGATCAAAAATAGTTTTGGCACAACCAGCGTGACCTACTGCCCCGACAGGCTGACACGGTTCTTTGTCCAGTACAGACCAAGCTGAAAAATGTACAATACAAAACATGTTGCTGTTGGATGCTGGAGTCTTCGGAATAGCCAAATGCTGGAGTCTTCGGACCCGTATAGGAGGTCTACGTCTGCGGGTTCAACCTGACATCTTTTCTCATTAGTGCCAATATCGTCGAGTTAATTTTATCTTGGAAAAATATTAGAATAAGTAATCTATGGAAAAATCTGCCATGAAGAAAATCTGTAATTCTTTGTGAAAATGCAGATGATCCTCAACCAACCAAAACCTTTTCAAAACAGAAGTATCTTTCGAGAACTAAGCAAAGTTACGTAAGCGGAAACGCTCTCAAAGTTAATACGACAGACACTCGTCTCGACCTGCTCATTGCGAGTTGAATCACTACACACATTGGTTGTAGGCCTATTGCAATCGAAACTGGCCCAATTTCCATCCATAAATAGTGAGTCATGGTCAGGGCCGGATTAACCATTAGGCAAACCGGGCAAATGCCCGGGGCCTCGCGCTTTTGGGGGCCTCGCGCTTGAATATCAAACACTCCTTTACCGTCTTTTCATGTTTTTAGGCTGTTCACAACGCGTCAAAGTTGTGGAGCTTTATGATTACGCGTTTAGTATATAGGTTAAGGAACCTGATAACTTTGGTGTTTATCTTTTTTGCACGCTTTATGACCCAAGAATTATATCGAAAACAGTGCATCCATGGGCGTCCACAGAAATTGTTCCAAGGGGTGGAACGTCGAAATTTTGCTTATCCTTTTCAGATTGCTGACGATCAATGCAAATGGACGTTCACAAAACGCTTTACCCTTTCTGCCTCATTAGTCATCTGTGCTGGTTGAACCTCAATTCTCAATCTTTTGTCTAAAATGTTTTCTACACTTCGGCCATCAGAAACGCATTTTCTTTTCATAAACTGCCTAATATCCATTTTGCGAGCACTTTCTACAAATAAGTTATAATTTAAGTATAATCAACGGCCAGAACGACATGAGCGGTGACAGGCTTTAAAAAACTGAGCAGATGAATGAAAAAAAACTCGCCATAGCAAATACAGCTTTGCGCTTCGCGCTCACTAAGAAGTCAGAACTAAACCTTAATGATAAAGGTGCATTCCCACAAGTCTGCATAGACGTGTTGTGCGAAGCCACGTATATTTATGCTGTGTGAAAAGAAGCCTGCATTAGAGTTAGGGCCGGAATAAGGGGGGGAGGCAATTGCCCCGGGCCCTCCGCTCCAAGGGGTCCCCCGTGATGACATTTACATGTTTTAAATAAAGTATTCGTTTGAAAAATTGTCGTGATTCAAAAGAGACACAAGAATACAAACTGTATATTCCGATGTTGCTTGAGTATCATTGATGATTTCTCTGCAAGTTTGGCTTTCTACCAGTTTTAGTAATCACTACTGAATATAAATATTTTCGGTTTTGTTCAATGCAAATATTATTGAATTTTGCTTGTAACTTTTCCTAATAAACGTTCTTTTGGCATGGATTTATTTACTCGTGCATCACGCCCATAGACGTACGAGGCGGGGGTCGGGGAGGGCGGCTGCCCCCCCGGGTTTGAAAAGTTTCAGGGCAAACTATGTTTTTAGGGCAAGCGCGAGTTGCTCAAAAATCCTGAATGATAAAAAATACGTTTTCAATGCAGTGAAAAATTCCAGGACAACTCTGTTTTTCAGGGCAAGCGCAAGTTGCTCAAATATTCTGAATAATAAATAATACATATTCAGTACACTTAATTCAGGGCAACTCTGTTTTTCAGGGCAAGTGCAAGTTACTCAAAAATTCTCAATGTAAAATGTATATTAAATACCGTGAAAATTTTCAGGACAACTCTGTTTTTCAGGGTAAGCGCAAGTTGCTCAAAAATGCTGAACGATAAAATATATTTCAGTACAGTGAAAAATTCCAGGGCAAACTCTGTTTTTCAGGGCAAGAGCAAGTTGCTCAAAAATTCTGAATGTAAAAGTATATTCGATACAGTAAAAATTTTCAGGGCAACTCTGTTTTTCAGGGCAAACACTAGTTGCTCAAAAATCCTGAATGATAAAAAATATTTCAACACAGTTAAAAAATCCAGGGCAGCTCTGCTTTTCAGGGCAAGCGCAAGTTGCTCAAAAGTCCTGAATGATAAAATATATTTCAATAAAGTGAAAATTTTCAGGGCAACTCTGTTTTTCAGGGCAAGTGCAAGTTGCTCAAAAATTCTGAATGTAAAAAGTATATTCCACACAGTGAAAAATTTCAGGACAACTCTGTTTTTCAGGGTAAGCGCAGGTTGATCAAAAATCCTGGATGATAAAAATACATATTCAATACAGTGAAAAATTCCGGGGCATACTCTGTTTTTCAGGGCAAGCGCAAGTTGCTCAAAAATTCTGAACGTGAAAAGCATATTCCATACAGTGAAAATTTTCAGGGCAACTCTGTTTTTCGGGGCAAACGCTGGTTGCTCAAAAATCCTGCATGATAAAAAATATTTCAATACAGTGAAAAATTCCAGGGAAAGTTTTTCAGGGCAAGCGCTAGTTGCTCAAAAATCCTAAATAGTAAAAAATATATTCCATACAGTAAAAAATTTCAGGGCAACTCTGTTTTCAGGGCAAGCGCAAGTTGTTAAAAATCCTGGATGTAAAATGTATGTTCACTACAGTGAAAATTTTCAGAGCAACTCTATTTTTTTCAGGGCAAGAGCAAGTCGCTCAAAAATCGTGAACTGTGAAAAAATTTTCAATACAGTGTGTATTCACTTGGAGGCGATGCGTGTAATTTGGGCTAGTGTAGTTTGTAATCAGGACCAACGTCGTGATTGGTTGTAGTGACTTTGATCTGGACCAAGCCCTCGTTTTCTGTAAAAATCTAACAATCGGATGTTGATAGTTCAACAGCTTGATATAAGAATTCGGTAACTCTTTCTTTGTTCGTTTTCGCTGGGTAGGGGTGCAGGGTGTTAAGATGATAGATTTTTTTGATTAACAGGAGTTTTAGAAGCGGGCAGCACGGGCGTGCAGATTGCTTGGCTCCTTTGAGTGCGCGTCTTTAAGTGCCTTGCTCAAGCGCACATCAACGATAACACAGGCAGGTGCAGGGAGTCAGACCATACGATCCGGAACCGTCGCTTTTGAAACATTGCGTTGCGTCATCGAAGTCGCGTACATATTTGCATCAGTAAAAGCAATTACCGTAAAATTTCTTGTCTGGGAGAACACAACACGAAAGGAACTTCAACCCCTTCAGCTAACAAGCAAGGTAACTACAGAATTTGCCTATAACGGCATCTCTAGGGGATTGCATAAAGAACGTTATTGCCGAATTGACATTATAAGCGAATTGAAATGGTTATAAAAAATGTCATCGCGAACAAACAAATTGTAACGTTATGGGCGAATTAACGTTACAGGGGAAGCCGTTATACACGAATTCAACTGCATAGAACAGATTTACATAAGGTTTCAGGCCCCATTCGGATTAAACTAAAAAGTTAGTTTCAGGGCAAATTGTCATTTTCAGGGCAAATTTTTTTCGCCCCCTCAGTAAAATGCCTTCCCGTACGCCTATGATCACGCCTACTGCACAAATGTCACGAAAACGATACTATTTACGTCCTCAAGCAGCAAAACTACTTCTGCTGTGTGGCTGCTGTTGGTATCAATGATTCTGGAATTTCTTGTGCGGTCTAGAGGTAACCGCAGCTAAACTGCCACTTTGTTTCGTTATAAAGGGTAACGCACGGGGGAAACGCACTTTTCCTCCGATGGCTACTATTCTTGCGTTACGTCATAAACATTTGAAGTTAGTCAAGCCATTTACACCACATGTTATTGCTTGGTCCGTCAGAAAAGGTTTTTGATCAGTCGATTTGTAGAACGAAAGAGCAGAAAACGAGATTGCAGTGTTTAGCTTGCGCGATGCCGAAATCTGTAATGCCATCAGCAGCTAAAAACGGCAAAGTTTCTAAGGAGTAAAAGCGCAAGAATCTGGCAGTGTTAGCGAAAACACTGCGACTGAAGCAGTTTTTCCAGCAAAGTTTTTAAGCAGCAACATTAAAACAGTGGTGTTAACCAGGACACCTGAAAATATAGGTCAGTGGTTTTCAACAGGGTTCCCACCGATCCGTAGGGTTCCGCAAAACATGTAGTGGGGTTCCGTGAGGGTTACTGGTGTAGGAGATGGGGTGCAACCGCACCCCAAAATTTTTGATTTGGTGAAAATATGGGAAAAATATGTGGAAATTTTGGCAAAATTTGTGAAACCGTTTGCAAAATCGCTGTATGTGCTTTGATTTTACAAAAGTGGCACCCAAAATCAAGGTGCAGATGTTTTTTTTCTTTTATTGGTCATGTTTTTGTTTTGTTCTTTTCGGGCAAGTTATGGGAGATTTGGGCAAGTTCAACAATGGTGCTTGAATTGTGCTTTGATTTAAACAAATACACTCAACATGAGAAGAAATGCAGTCGTTTTTTTTGGAGGTCATTTTTTTGGAGTTTTTTTCGGGCAAGTTTAGGGAAATTTGGGCAAAATCCTTCGCACCCCCAAGAATTTGCATGCTCCACCTATGGTGACGGTTCCTCATTTTTAGGGGAAATGATTTCTTGATTTAGTCTGTTGATGCGTCATTATGAAATTTTTTAGATCACCGTGCCGCATTCAGACGCCAAGTAGGCCAGTTAGTTGTAACCTACAGGAGGTTGAGTACAGATGGATGGAGAAACAAGAAATATTATAGTTTTTGCGTCACTTCTTGTTCATCGTTGTGCAATTGCGAAGAACGCTATTGTTGCATCGTAGTTATACGATGTTGCCGATGTACAGTTCACAATGCTGTATATCGGAGTCAGGGTTGCCAGGTTGACCCTTTTTGGGCCAGATTTCAGAAATTTGGTCGCAAATAACACTTGCTGGCCCCAAAATGTTCGTTTGGCCTTTTGGCCCTTTTCCAGGATGAGATTAGGCCCCTTTCAAAATTAGATCTGACCACCCTGGGTCCTGTATGAGAAACCATAGTTTTTCACATTTTTGACTAATGAATTGCAGATTTTCACCAAATTCCGAAGGTTTTCGATTTAGAAAATTTTGAAGGTTTTCGATTAGAAAATTGTGTTGGGATCCTTAGTTTCTGAGTTAATGTGAAAGTAAGTTCATCAGAATACTTAGGCTGAGCGTTACGTGCTGCAGTTGCAGAGGTAGCAGTGAGAACTGTTACGTTGCCTGGCTTGATGTTTTTTGTAGGTGGTGCACATTTTTATTGGTTTTGTTCAGATTGTTGTTGATAGCTTTAGCACTTGTAGAGGATGATAAATTTAACTCAGTTTATGGCTACACATAGAAATTAAGTTGTTCTGTTACGATCTTTATCATGTACTTGTTGTGCTGCTGAGCTACAATTGTGATTGAGGAACACTGCTATTTCATACATTGCTAAGTATGGGTGCATATGACTTTGTAACTGCTGATAAAATTGGAAAAGATATTTGGCCCTTTTTTGGCCCCTTGTCTTAGAATTTGGCTCTCTTTTGGGCTAGATTTGGCCCCTTGGCAACCCTGATCGGAGAAGTAGAGAGTAGACTACGGACTAGAGCTGCTGTTCAGCCTTTGTGAGATAAAGTGAAACAGTGTGAATCCCATCTTTTTACCATTTAGTCAAGTCAGATGAAACAAAATAACATTTTTTTATGTGAAGCGAAATAATAACAGCGAAGGTGTGGACGGTAATGAGCAGTGTAGTTCAAATGTAAAAGAGGCGCCTAATCCAAAGCGAACCAGATGTAATTCAACTGCCAAAGTTAGAAAA
>Ga0210059_1001979_pt1 | contig 31637 bp, 26 predicted proteins | sample Ectturendosymbi2_FD_188042 | JGI IMG/M metagenome (GOLD analysis project Ga0210059, IMG submission 188042) | Ecteinascidia turbinata endosymbiont from Florida, USA - Sample 2 (SPAdes) (version 2) | ecosystem: Host-associated > Tunicates > Ascidians > Unclassified | place: Key West, Florida... | reverse complement strand
ACTGCCAGAGAAGAACCACTTACGCCTTTTTCTAGCTGCTTTATAATCTCAAGTTTTGTCTCAATAGTCAGCACATTTCTTTTTCTTTTCATTGAAGACATATTGCAGTGACTAAAGTGGTTGCAAACTTCAAATACTGTAAATACAGCATACAGCACGCCGTGCTCGCGTCAATTGCTTATTGGTTTTTGGACGCATTTTTTCTCTTAAACGCAATTGACGTTCTAATGCTTCTTGTCAGGTTCTAATTTCTTTTGTTAAAGCCGTGTTCGGATAATAAGCGTTTCGGATAATAGGCGTTCGGATAATCGGAGTTCTACTGTACTTTGAATTTCAAAAAGCAAAATTGTAACTAATTTTTCATCCATCCAAACTTGCTCACTCTGTCCAAAACCAGTTTTAAAGATTTTGCTCGTGCTTCTTCTGTTGACGCAAAGAAACGAATATTTAGGCCTATTAGAGTAATAGACTTTTTTGACACAAATTAGGTTTACACTTTGAACCTGCGAGGTAATATCCCACCGCATGCTCTACTGCAGTGGCGTAGCGATGTTAATGTCGCCCTGGGGCCGACCATAACAATGCTTTCACTTTCCACTCCTCACATTTGCTTACAACAATATAAAAGAGAGAAAATCATGTATCATGCTTATCATAACAACAATGAATAATAAAGCATCTTGAACATCACAATTAAATACTCACAATCTGAAAGGGGTCTTGTTTTTAATTCTCGATTATAGATCTTGCTTTCTCTACTTGTTAGCCACCCTTCTCGTCATTATTTTTCCTATTTTTTCTGCCTTCTTTACATATGCATGTATGTATGGCTAAATGACTAGCATAGCTGGCACATGCTAGGCTGTGGTTCAGCGGGAATGTTTTATTTTTTGTAATTACTTGTGAATCAGTTGGCACCGTGGATTCGATGTGTTTTCCATGGCAACAACTAAGTGCACGGGGCTAATGAAGCCCTGAAGAAACTTTGGTTTGCTTTATTGTCTTGCTTAGAGCAAGGTGCTCGTAGTTTGTCAGTTTTTTTTCAACTGCAGCAGATCTTTTGCAAGTAATCATTGCCTTCATATTGAAGATTTTTTCATTCTCTGATAAAAAGAAAGTATTAGATGTTTTCGACAGGCATTGTTGGGATGCAGCATGCTGCAGCAATATGAGCGAAGTCCGGGATTACCGGCGTAGTTGACTAGCAGTGAAATGGTGTAGCGCAGGGTAGTTGTAGCGCAGGGTAGTTGTAGCGCAGGGTAGTTGTAGCGCAGGGAGTTGTAGCGCAGGGTAGTTGTAGCGCAGGGTAGTTGTAGCGCAGGGGAGTTGTAGCGCAGGGGAGTTGTAGCGCAGGGGTTCTTAACCGGTGGGAAATTCTGATTTGATGCAGTGAGAAATCGCTTTACTCCAATACCTAAGAAAGAAACCTAAATATTAAGTCACAAACTTATTTTTTGAAAAACCTTCTGGTTGTCAATTAGCGCACTGTTTTGCAATTATTGCGTTTTTAGCGTTCAACAATGTTCAAAAGTCACAATCGAATAACCACCGTTGTTGTTTAAAGGTAGCCACGGTTGCTATAGGAAGGTAGTTAGGTTAAGCGTACTGCGTAGCGTAAGTACGAATGATATGTGAAAAAGCTGACTTCAATTTATCAGCAAGGTTCAATTGAAATTATACTTTGCTGAAGATGAGGTGATGTTATGTTGTGACAAGTTAGATTACAATTTTTTTTCGGTGAAACATGACAACCTGCTCCTTAACGAATCATTATTTTTCGAAGACATCTAGTGTAGTGCAAAAATGTCGATTGCGAAAGCTAATAAGCGAAAATACAAGGAAGACTACATCAGATATGGTGTTGCTTGCCTCCAGAAAGATGGAGAATATATCCCGCAAGGGTGTGTTGTACATGAAAACACTGGGTAACAACTGTTTGAAATCATTCCAGCTTTTGTCCGTTGAGGCATCCTATGTGGTTGCACTTCACATTGCTAACGCGAAAAAGTCTCATACCATTGCAGAACTCGTGCAACCATGCCTCCGGAATTGTGCTAAAATAGTTTTGGACGACCGAGCTTGCAGCACGTTGAAACAAGTTTCCCCTTCTAATAACACAATCAAGATTTTTGCCATTAATCCTCGTATGGAGATGTTAGTGAAGTGAAAGCAATCGCAAAAATCACATTAAAAAAAAAATTAGTACTTTACTTTTCTGTTTGTCTGATACTGTATGATGTAAATGGATGAAATCCTTGAGTGAAGCCCATGAGTAGATCCTTTTGATTGTTATATCTATTATGCGAAACCTATATACCACCGAGCTAATAGTTGCTATGAGCATTGGCTAAATAGCGTTCCATAAAACATCGTCACTAAAAATATCAGGAGGGAAATTCGAACTTGGTGATTGACCTTAGTGGGAAACTAGACCGAAGACCGAATAGGTTAAGAACATGGGATCACTAGAAGACCATTTCCAGCACTTAAACATCTTATGCCTTCCCAAACTATATAGCTTTTCAGTAGGCAAATCCATGCACTCTTGTCATAACAAACTGCTTCCAAATCATTTTGATGAATATTTTGTTCCACTCAGCTCAATTCATTATCACTCCACAAGACTAGCAGCCTCTGAAAACGTGTTTTTACCTAGAGTTAACTCTTCCTCAGGAAATTGTTCTCTTACATTTGTTGGCCCAAAAGTATGGTCTTCAATACTGGACGATATTAAACTTTCAACCACATTTACCTTTAAATGGAAACTTAAGAAACACCTCCTACATGAAAAAAATTCCCAACTATCAACTTTAGCAACATTTCATTTGTCCTACAAACTACTGTGAATTCTAGTATTCTGTAACTCTGTTTTATTTTTGTGTGTATTTACTTTTTCGTATTTTCTGTGTGCACATATGCTTTTCGGCAAGGAGTAAACTTTTTGTTTTTTCTGTTTTGCTTTGTTTTCTTTTGTACCTCATTAATAAGTTTTTGTGACTTTTTTACTTTTTATATTACTATTTTTCAATTTCTTTGTATTGCTAAAATTATTCTAACCACACCAAATTGAAATTCCTTCACTTAAATTCGATCCACTCATCTATGTGCACAGGCATGCGCTTTCACCTGTACGATTTCTTCAGCATGTTCTGCGTTCATTCGTTTTCTGTTTTCTTTTCATTATGCTTATTTGATGTCCAACTGTTGTTTCTCAACACTTGTCAAAAAGTGATAAACGGGGTTGGTTGACCAGATGACCGCCACGGTCTTTCGCCAATCCTATATGACACAGCGCCCGTCTTTATTTACACTGATCAGCTATTGTGCCATTGTGTTTTCATTTGCTCTGATTTTCGCTAATGGTTGGTTTCTTGCATGTGATGGCTATTATGGTGCTTCTGCTTATTGGCTGAGTCATATGAAACAATAAACCATATGTGTGGTGTTTGAACCGCTGGTGTAGCGGCTTCTCGCTGATTTATGGCTCTGTGTATAACTTGCTATTTTTTATTGTCAAGTTTTTATATTTTCATGTTTTTCATAATTTGCGTATTTCTATGTCAAACTGATATTCACAACTGTTCCAAATTTCCGTTTTTGCTGACACACTTAAAGTTTTCGCAACACCGCATGTCGGTTAGAAAACGCAGAAAGGTCGTAAAGGCTATAGCAGTACGTCAAAGTAACAGATCAGCCATGACGCATTATTTGCTCTTTGTATCAAATACTTATGAGCCAAAATTTTCCTCAAGAGAGTTCCGAGGCATTTTTTAACTTAAAAAGTCTGCATTACGCAGTACACAGCAAAAAAAAATTTCACCAGCGTGTTTTAACAGAGTGCTTTGAAAAGCACTTCGAAAAACAGACATGGTTTTATTTGGCTTCTCAAAAAAACTTTTTGGCACTCTCCCAACTCTTTTGAAAAAGCCTATGGGTTTCATAACAAAACTCCTGGAAAAACAGTTCAAAGATAGTCCTTAGCATAGTACTCTCAACCTGTCGTTGCAGAGATTACCCGCTGCGGTTTCATTGGTTCATGCACATTTTTTATTGAATTCAGTATACAGCTCAAACGTGGAAGAGGGCAAATTGTCTTCTCCATCTGCAAATAACATAACAACAAAGAAAGAAAGCTTAGCCACTGACCTCTTTGAACGGCTAAATTTTGAACAATAATTTCTTAATTAACCGCTTTTTAAAAAACTCCTTGCAAAACTTCAGAAAAAATAACATATGCAAAGTCTCGAGACGAAGAGCTCGAGACCGAGACCGAAATCCTCCGAGACCGAGACGAGACCGGAGACCTTTGAGACCGAGACCCCAAAAACGGGTCTCGAAACCGAGTCTCGAGATTCCATCACTGGAAATCAGCATTTTTTTCTTCAGTGATCTTCTTCTTTCGTATGAGCAGCGACCCTCAAGCGATCCCTGCAAGTCAGTCCAACCAACACACACCCTCTGGGCCGGGGGACACCAAGTCGTCAAAGGATTTCGGTGGCCGGAAGGCTTCGCAGTGATAAATATTGTGGTGTGCTGTTTGATTTTCTTCCCCGCATATGCACGAGGATGTCTCTCTCAGCCCCATCGACACATGTAAGAGCCGAAACGTCCATTACTGGGGAGGTTGGAGGCAGGTGAAAAGCCGATGTTTGGGCTCAAGCAAAACTGGGAGGGAGGTGTAATGTCCTTCCATATGTTCATCCATGCTCGTTTGATCTCAAACCCAGAGGCTATTAGGGTGGCAGCGTGACGGTGGGCAGGGCGCCTCGACTTCAGACGCTGTGGTTGGAGGCTCTACAGGTCTGGGACAGAACCGTACGGAGGGTGTTGATCGTTGAATGCGGCTTGGCATCCCCGTCTATAGATAAGCTGTTCCCTGCGCAGGTTTGGTGATGCAATGCCTGCCAGAATTGGCAATAGCTCAGTTGAGGTGGGACGCAAACATCGTTGCGTAATAAAGCGCAGCGTGTCGTTTAGTGCAACATCCAGTTTTTTACTGTGACAGCCACCACATCAAACTGTGATGATCAGGATTGGCGGAAATTTTCTGTTTTGCCTGCCTAGTCGCGGTATGCTGCATTTCAAGGATCAAGTGCCTTAACTTGCATAGAGGGAAACCTGAGACTTTGCTTTCACTGAGGGGTCAGTAGGGCACAATATATTGACACCTTACTGTGGTATGTAGTATTTGCATATCGTGATTATGGCAGTGGGCCTCATACTGTGACCTTGAGCCTTTTCCAGACACCAGTAAAGTGATTTAAGTTTTTCAGATTCAAATCCAAATGAAAACCATATTGCAAAATATAATCTAAATGCGAAACCCGAATCTTGTTCAAATTCCTGCCACTGTCATTAGCCTAAGCGCATATGGCGACGTGATTATGGCACAAATAACGCTGAATTCGTAGCAGCAATAGAAGAGTGAACCTGGCCAAATGTGTAATCTCAATTGCTATTATGCTGAGGATTGTCGGTTCTACTCTTTTTTTGGTTGTCTCAGGTCGACACTGCATTGCACCTGCAACAAATGGCTCCCAACGTGTCGGTGGCTGCAATCCAGTGTTAACCTGAAGTCCTACAGTAACCTACAGTCCCTAAACTGAACCGAGAGTTACATAATAATACGCAGATCCAAAACTGAATAGCAAGCTGCAAAGAAGTTCAAAAGAAAATCATCAATTGCAATCCAAATCTGTTTGAGCAAAAATGATAACAACCAAATCCATCAATATAATGAAATGTTGCAAGATAAATCCAAGTACATGTTCATCTCTGGTCATTTTCATGTATTGGGCATGCGAAAATCACACTTTCAATGCAACGACAACCGAGAAGTTGCAGCAACATCCCCTCATTTTTACAATGAACCGCACCTATTGCATGTTCTTTTTGTGAAGGTTGTACCTGGCACCACCCCCACATCCTGGTCAAAGCACCACTTTGTTGTGATTGGAAAGGCCGAGCAGCATGTGCGCAAAGCGTCACACTGTGGCACCAAGCAACAATAAAGATCCCACATCTTGCTCATCTTATTTCTGCTTGTTCGCGCCATATGGGTGTTGTTCTTCACGCACATCCCGTTCGTGGTGAATCGCACATGCATCACAACGCTGCACATTCACCACAACGTTATCTTAAAGGTTGCAACATTTGCAGCAAGGTTGAGCCAGACTTTTTGAAATGAGTGAGAGTGAAAGAGACTTCAAACTGAGAAAACTTAGGAACAAATAGGGCTCTCATCGATCTAGAACAGGACAGCTGAGGAAAATTGGATTATATTTTCTAAAAAGAAAACGTTTGTTTCTGTTTGCACGACCAACGTCAGATTTTATCTTTAGGAATCATTTGCTTCAGCAATGCCTTATGCTCGATTTCCTTGTAATCTTCACGGAAAATGTATTTTTTGCGTGCTTATTTCTTGAATCAATTAAATGCTAAACATTCGCTGAAAAACCAGCTTTCCTAAGAATCCTAACCAGAGTAGACAGCTTACAGTGCTAACAATGCCTGATAGTGCGTTCAGTGCCGGATTAAGGTGACGCTGGGACCGTAGCATATAAACAGCGCGGGGACCTAAGTTAAAAATAAACTTGAAAAAGTGAACAACTTTTATATCATAAATTATGCGCACATCCAGGTGACTACTATTATGCATAGCCTACTGAATTTCGTAAGTACAAAGAAACTGGTCCGAGGTAGATAGTAACTGCCTAGGGAATAAATGCCAAATCCAGGGCTGCCAATGAGATTTTTGAAAAACTCTATATAGACCCGCCAAAAAACAGATTTGAACAGAAAATCTCAGGTAGACACAAATTAGGTGAATCTTTCTACTATCTGCCATGTCTGGGCATCTCTAAGTCACAAAATGTGCTAATGAGTACATACTGCAGCTTTGCTAACGAACTTTTGTGTCTGTCGGAATTATTTTATAGCGGCAACATGGACTTGTTTGCATTTCAAACGGTGATCTGGCAGAATTTACAATAATTAAATCTTCATCCCCATTGTTTCGATCTTTCAATAGCTCCACCATGAAGTTGCTGTGGTACCACTTCATCTTTTTCTTTGGCTTCCTTCATTAGTATCTCTGTCACTTGAACTCATTGCACCTAGCTAATATTAACAGCTTATAGGGAGTCAGTTTCTTGCTGATGAGTTATGCTGAAGACTAAGGTACCTTGATAAAACAAGATATGAGACTAGAAATAAAGTTTAATCAATCATACCCCATTTTAAATCACCGCTGCAGGCAGTTAATTCCTAAAAACTTCAGATCTTCAGAAAAAAAAAATAAACCCACAAAGCTTTGAATACCTCAGATCTGGGGACAAAACCCCAGGTTTGGCACCTCGGGCCAAATTATTTTGAAAGTACCAAAAAGGTAACGCAACATATAGCACCGGTCAATGTGATGTACAGTAATAATATTTTCCAAAAATGCCATTCACGACAATACAATGAGGCACTATCTGGAAAATGCTGAAAAAAATTATATACACATAATCAGGGGTGAATATTAGGGGAGGCGAACAAGGTGGTTGCCTCGGGTTCCCTCCTTTCAGAGATGCCATGAGGACTCCTGAGAGTTTCGCACTTAGTTTTTGCATTGTTTTGTCCATGCTTAGGAAACCTTCAAACACCACACGAGTCGGGAAATTAAGGGTGTTATACAACCCTTTGATTACGTTTTCCTGGGATACGTGACTCACGTGGTTGCCTGTTCAACTAATTTTGACTTCCCGACGCCCATTTTTAATCACTTTCACAATAAAATCGTATCTGCGCAGCGAAACACACATAGCATGCAAATTTTATACACTGTGCTCCCAAACAACTTTCTTTTTAGACGGGATTATTATTTGTGCGTGGAAAACGTAATGCGCGTTTCAGATCCGTTTTCTCTTCATATCAAGTAATGGTGTAGGTCTACTCTTCACATAATAGATTTCTGATGTCCTATCCGCAACACAAAATTTTGTACTTCAAATCAAATTGTAAATTTAAGATAGCAGGGTGCACTAAATTTCCTACATATCAGGAAATCCAGGGTATAGTGTCCCAATTTTTATTTATAGGCTTTCAGGGATATATTTTGAAAATAGCCCCGGCACCATTCTATTTGCCTAAAAAATCGGAAGTCCTAGAAACACGGGTTTCTCACATTTTTCTAAGTATATGAAATCATGAAATCAACAAATAAATAGGGGGGCTCTCAAAAACGTTAATGTGTAGACAAAGAACAATTTAAAATCAACTGACTTCAAACAATTTACAATGTGAAATTGACTTTCATGTAGAAGCAAATTCTAGATCTGGACAAAATCAAAAAATTTAATTTGCATACAGCGAATAAATCTTCTGCATAACATGTGCAAATTACAGGGCGCCGTTCTGAGAGTTTGCCTGGGGCACCTAAATTCTAATATCCACCCTTGCATATAATTAAGAACAATTTAACACAAAGGACAGCGGGGCCCACAAAAGCGCGAAGCCCGTAGCTATTGCTACATTTGCTACTATTGTTAATTCGGTACTGAGTGCGTTATATTTCTGGGCTGCAAGATTATACTACTTTCATGACATCAAAAAACTTTGATTAAAAAATGTTTTCGATGGGATGGAAATGGTCTGTACGTGTATCAGATAATACTTATTTAAAAATGTTAATGCTACAGAAAATAAGAAAAAATAAGGACGCAAGTCACAAATGAAGACGTTTTTTACAAATAAGGACAGTTATATTTTCTAAACGAAGTACTGCAAAATAAGGACAAATCTCAGAAATAAGGACGGTATAGTAGCCCTGGATACAAACAACCTGCAATCAAATTTGTAAAAACAACATTAGGTACCATTTTGTAACGTATTGGGTGCCATTTCACACCATGTTGAGCACCATTTTCTCAATTATCTGGCGCCATTTCAAAACAAAAAAACTGTCGTAGAAAAAAGGTGAAATTTCGTGTGACTCGACATTGACTCGAGCTTGCAAACCAACGACTCGAAGCCGCTCGACAATTTGTAGCAAACATAAAGTCTACTACATCCAAAACAAAGTATTAAAAAACAAAACAATACTCAACAATCAAGAAGACTAGATTCACCACCAATACTGAGAAGACAAAGAATTATTGATGAACATCGAAACAGGCCAAGCAACAAGAAGCAAACATGAACTACATGTTGAACGTGAACAGAAACTCACTCTGCTCTCACCCCAATCACGTTCTGATAACGTTCTTATTCTCACTTCCTGTTACGACCTAATCATGTGAAACGCCAGTCAATCAATGGCGGCGTTGCTAAGCAAAATGACGTTTCAAGATAGCAGCGTTACCTAGCATTATGACGCACCATTACCTACGTAGAACTACGTACAGGAAGTGCAAAAACCTTTAGGGGATTCCCCTAAAAATAGGGTATAATTAGGCTGATTTTCTCAGACCAGATCAGATCGTTTGTCTACTTTGACGAGTGGACTCCTTCGGTAGTTTTAACCACTATGGTTTTGCTGCAGAATAAAACGAAACTCTGCCTTGCAGCCGTACTAAAGCTCGAACGGTATGGTTGTGAGTGCTGTTGAGTCCGTCTGTGGGTGCACGGATCGTCCTCAATAGCTTGAGTTTCTGACTAAATACAAAGTCACTTAGACTGACTTGTTTTCAGTCAAACACAGGTGGCATGTCCGTATAAATCCTTGTCACTCTGAACAATAAATTGGCTTGTCCAAACTAATTCATGGCATCCAAAACAATAAAATTGCCTTGTTTGAATGAAATTATGCCACTCTGAAAAGTAAAACATTGAAAGAACAAAAATATTGTTGCCAAACGAGTCCAACGAAACACAAATCTGTTAACTTTAAAACGTTGCAAAGCTAGAAAAGGAAAGGCGTTTGAATCGTGACAGTAACTTCGGAAGCTGACTAGGATCTTTTTGATTATTGAAATCCCAAGCATTTGAAACGTTTGTCACGATTAAACTTATCCAAAAAACATGATCCCCAACTGCAAGTCATTCATTTGGCAATAAGTTAGAGTAACGATTGGTTTCAAATTAGAAAGTACTTCAGGAATTAATGTAATCTTGTTGTTTGTGAGAATGGTCTTGAGATTTATTTTGTGTCTGTGAACTTGATTCAAGAGAGTTTTCTATAAAGTCATTTATTTTATTTGTGAGTACCTGTTTTCTGAACATATCTGCGTGTTAATTCAAATAAATCAACTAACAAGAAAAGGATAACTGTGTTTAATGCTAGCCATATATTTAAGGAGGTATCAGAAGTAAGCATGGCGGTTTTAACAAACGAGTGAGATTCGTTGTTACTGTCCCTGATACGGCAACAATGCAAACCCACCTGTAAAAATAATGCTGTATCTAAAAACAGCTCTTAGACAATAGGCCCCAAAGAGTGCTGTTATAAATTCTTGTGACTCGTCCAAGTCATGACTTTGACACTGACTCGACTCAAAAAAAATTTAAATAACTCTGACTTGACCCTGAATCGATAAAACTGACCCGGACACATCACTGGTTTATATCCTTATCATCTCGAAAAAAGGAAAAAGATAAAAAATTATGTCAGGCTAAATCATAGCAGTAGGCTAAAAAAAGTCTAATTGAGAGCTGAATTACACTGTAGTCACTTCGAAGCAAGACATCATCAATTGAAACAATTTAACTGTCGAAGTTTAAACATCGCTCATAGCTGGAGTGCATAGAAAATGTGAAAACGGCAAAGCAAACTGATTTTGTAATACTGAGACTAGGATAGATCACGCAGTTTATACTGTAGTAAAACTATTTAGCCTACACAAATTACAAACTCTCTCTTAGTTAAGATTGGCTGTATAAAACTTGAAGAAGAAAGTTCCATGTACTAAACAAGAGAAAAGTTGTTTAAATACTTACAGGCTATTAGCATACAGACCACATACGCCACTAAGCACAGTCCAGCATGCCACCTTTAGCTGATACATGTTTTACAGATTTGTTAATTGGCTAGGTTAACAAATTTAAAAGAGTCAGAAAAGTTATAGTTTATTATTCTAGCCCGTTTTTCTAACTATCCGTTTGTGGTTCTAAAAAAGACCCCTCTTTACCTTCACACACACCGTCAGCAGCACAGACAGTACAGCAATGAACAATACCTTCAGTTTACAAACATTGGTATCACTGATACCATTTTAAACAGAGTTTTTGTATTCTTATTTTACCAACGGCAATATACATTATTACACAAATGGCGTTCACTACTCAAACTGCGCCATTGCACAACATACTTAACTGCATTCACTAATCTCACTGTGCATCTGCAAAAACAAATACTCCAGTCTTGCCTCCAAATGCTATTTCAGGCTTCACGTACTGGTACAATTGCATTAGTGGTTTCTGAATCAGGACAATCGTCTTATACAATTACGTTATTGCGGCAACACAGTTCGCTTTAATTTGTTTTGCACAAGGGAACCTGTTTCACCAGGCAACTCCCTTGTTACGCATGACAAAATACCTCCAACCGAGTCCTTCCCTATCGCGAGATCAAGGGACATCCCTCAGTATAACAGACATTTTATCCATACAGCAAAATCAAAAGTCGAAATATTTTTTCCTCAACTTTTCACTGTCTTATATAGCAAGTCAGTTCAATACGTTACAGTAAGGATTGCGCAACACTTACAAATTTCGGTTGCACGATACTTGCAAATATCACTGGCTTACTTAGCATACGCCATAGTAAAGATTGCACCATACTTGCAAATAAGGCATTTCACATAGTTGCAAAAAACAAATGTTTCACATTATCGCAAAGACACGTCTTTTCTTGCCAAGCGGGTTTTTTTCTGTAAAACGATTCTGTGTTTTTCCTTAGGGCCCGGATCCGGACCGGAGTCAAAAATTTTGGAATAACCGGACCGGAGTCAATTTTCAATTTCGGTAGTAGCAGGAGTCTGTGTTGTTTTGCTTTGTTTTGTTCTGTACCTCATTAATTAGTTTTTGTGACTTTTTTACTTTTTATATTACTATTTTTCAATTTCTTTGTATTGCCAAAAATACTCTAACCTCACAAAATTGAAATTCCTTCACTTAAATTCGATCCACTCATCTATGTGCACAGGCATGCGTTTTCAACTGTACATTTTCTACAGCATGTTCTGCGTTCATTCGCTTGTTTGTTTTTCTTTTCATTATGCCTATTCGATCTCCAACTGTTGTTTCTCAACACTTGTCGAAAAGAGATAAACGGGGTTGGTTGACTAGATGACCACCACGGTCTTTCGCCAATCCTTGATGACACAGCGCCCGTCTTTGTTTACACTGATCAGCTATTATATCATTGTGTTTTCATTTGCTCTAATTTTCGCTAATTGGTTTTCTGCGTGCGATGGCTTCTATGTTGCTTCTGCTTGTTGGCTGAGTCATATGCAACAATAAACCATTACCATTTCTTAAGTAAAACATGGGTAAATCACGGTTGGATCGAAGGTTGTAGCCGGAGTCTGAACAGGGGTCAGATTATGAAATTAAAAAAATTGTCAGACCTGGATTAAAAAATTTTGGAAGAGGAGCGGAGTCGGAGTCTGAAAAAGTGACCCCGGCCGCCTCTGCCTCTAACGCGAGTGGAATACTCGAGTCGAGTCAATCGGTAAAAAACGTGACTCGAAACAAGTCACGATCGTTTATCAAGCTGACCAGAGTCGAATCACTTGCTCAAGTGGCGTTATAACTGCTAATTGCAACCTTCTTTCTTTTCACGAGAAGCTTGTCCTCTCTTCGCTCGTTTCTAGATATGCGATAAAATCCTCAAAAGTCCTCAACAAAAGACAAACGACTTCGACTTATTCGGATTTTAGTTCAACGGCGAATTCTCAAAATCGACGCAAATACTTCTCCGTTTTCTTGATTAAATTTACAAGAGCTGGCAACATATCGAATTTAACTTTTCCAGCTTGAATCGACTAATTTTTTGTTGCAACCAACGACGTGAAAAATGAAGCAAATAAAGCCTTGGACTCATGCATCAATGCTTGTGCACGAGGTACACTAATTCAGGAACATGGGTTTTTATTAAACACGTGACAAAGAGTGCATAAAGTTCAATGCACGAACGTTAAAAACGCATTCCAAAGTCCACGCCGTTTCAGCAAGCAAAAAAATGACTCAAAGTTATTCGACAGTTCTTCCCACCATGGCTCATACTCGAAAGAGTTTGAGAAGATCCTGACTGGAAGGGTTTGTAACCCGAATAATTTAACTCTGGCACATCGCCGAATTTCACGAATCATACTTTACGTATTACTACAGAATTTCATATCATCATATACACAGTTTCAGAACAAGAAGGCTGGAGTGTGTCTGCATGCTCTGCTCTTATTTGAGATGCTCACTTTGCCTCTTGTTGAAAACCCAACAATGTGAAACTGGGCTGTTGCTGTTAGGTGACGCTAGACTGTTGACTCTGTTGCAAGGTACCCCAAGCTATTTTACAGTTAATGCAGCGTCCAGTGTTGCCACTGCTGGACTTTTCACTAGATCTGGGGTTTTTCTATTCTATCTGGGGTTCTTGGGTTTATATTGAAAATATGTTTTTTAACTCTGGTCAAATTTGTGAAATATAAGCTGTTTTTCTGTATTTTCCCTTCAAGATTACAATAATTTCGTAGGCATAGATTAGATAATGTGCGGAGTCAGTAGCCAGTAATCTGTACAGTTAAGTAGGGCTCAGCTTAAGCAAATTGTTTTAAAATGTACAGATTTATTAAGCACTGACTAGGCATAGGACAGCACTATAATCTATAGTTAACATGTCAAGGGCTTTTTGTGCATGATTGATTATGGAATTTTTTTTTGGTTTTGAAGATAGTGGTTGAGAATCTGTGCATTGATAGGCGCATTGTGATAGGCATGAATGTGAAATTTTGAATGTGAAATTAGTAGTAAACTATTGCATTGATTAGTGTGAAAAGGAAAGTGTGAGACCTTGAATGTATCATGTACATGTTTCGGTTTAGGCATTTATGTGTAGGTAAAACTCTCAACAAAACATAAACGATTTTTAAAAAAGATCTACTTTCATGTCACTGCATGCATTTGATTTGCTGCTAGTCTACTTGTGAGTTGTCATTAATTTTAAATATAGACCTGAACTTAATAAAAATTTTATGCATATATATAATGCATATTCAATATTGCCTTTGAAAGCTTTATGTGCAAGTACTGGTAGGATACATTCAAATTAGATTTTGTTTTTTTAAAAACATTTTGTATGTCTGTTTTTTTTATTATTTTGTGGGTTTTTTTTCAAGATGAAATCTGGGTTTTTTTTTCTTAACAAAGTGACAACACTGACAGCGTCCATTGGGTATGCATTTAACACAGGCTCAGTGAAAAATGCTGTATTCAAGATGGGAAAGTGGTTCCACGTTGTTCACTGGACTGGAGTTGTATTGTTTATAACTGTGCAGCAAGTAAATGGCTACAATCGTCAGATGCGAGATGGGGATGATCACAAAAACATGCAAAATTTTTTTGATGAAGGTAGGGTTACCAACTTTCTGTTTCGCCATTCCGGGACACCTTAATACCAAGAATTCCAAAATTGATGCAACAGAAGCTTACGAAACACGGTAGATATCAAAAGCAACAGTTCTTGCTACACGTCGTAGGTGATGATTGTGCAGCGTTGGCCTAATAACCTCTAGGGCCCTAATTAATTTTATTATAATGATAATACTAATACAAGAAACTTGTGAAATGATGAACATTTAAGGCATAAATGCAAACAGCTACTAAAACAGAAAAAATTTTCAAAGTTATGTCAATCTTAATTTATGGAAATATAGGGATAACAATAAACGGAAGGCCGGCAGGGTGGACAGCCGTGTTGTCTAAAGAAAACCATTAATTTTCTGCTGGCTGGCGAGCTGCACTACAGCACGGGCCAGTGGGCTGCACATTAAGTTAGGCTACGGAAAAGGGCGGTCCAGAGGGTTGCCCTTTTCTGCAACCCGCCCCGCCCTTTTCCGCAGCCCGCCGGCCTGCCCTTTTGTGCAGTACACCAGCCTGCCCTTCTGTCTTCTGTGCAGCCCGCTGAAAATTAACGTTTTTATTTGGAAACACAACCCTCCAGCCCTCCCGGCCCATCGGCCCTCCAATTAGCGTTATTCAAATATAGTAATCAATAAACTCTCGTCAAGACAAAGAGCTGTCATTAATTTCCGGGACAAAAGTGACCCAGTCCGGGACAACGGACGCCAGACGTCAATTCCGGGACTGTCTCAGCCATTCCGGGATGGTTGACAACCCTATTTCAAATGCTTTGTAGCCTTAGTCATTTTTTAGAAAAAAAAAATCATGATGTGCAACAAAGCTCGCAGAAATTTCCATTGCTACGAATAGGCAATGATTGAAAAATGAACAACAAGACAATGCATCAGCAATTACTGCAATTGATTAAATGATTGGTTATCGTCACACACTATGCAGGAGCATATGATGGAGCAAAATTTAGATTTGTAAAAAGGCAGCAGCTACAAGTCCACCGGTGGACCTTAATATTTGAAATCCTATTCTTCTGCTTTTTGTTAAGGAAACAGTAATGCACAATGAATGCGCAGTAGACTACACTTCTAAGGTGCCCTGTAAAAGGTGGAGCTCCGTAAACAGCAGAGCTTGATTGCGGAGGTTTGAAATTGTAACTGGAGTCGCTTTCTGCGTTGAGCAATAAGAACTAAACGGTAGTAAAAATAATTTTACTGCAAAAAGTGATATTGCACTACGGTAAAAGAAGTCCATTCTGAAGTTTGATAATTTTTGGTAATGTGAGTTTCACAACGGTTTGTGGAAAAAAAATAGGTTTTAATAGTTGTGAATGTATAAAATTTTTAAACATCACAAACATCCATGCATTAGATGTTTGGGAAAAGCGCATATTTATTTGCAATAATGAAATATTTTTCCTTTGCTTTTTTTCAGTTTATTCCTTTTGCAACGCAACTTTTTTTCACTCCGCTTACGTCATCAAACCTTTGTAACCAAGCTCCGCTGTTTACGGAATTCCGCCTTTTACAAGACACCCACTTCTAGGCTCAGTAAAAATGTACTAAATCTAACCATCTAACTAACCACTTAACCTAAATCCTAAATGAAGGTGAATCTTTAGTTGAAAACAGTTGATTGACGTGGCCACATAGCAAGTACCGTATTTATTTGATTGTAAGCCGTGGTTTAAAAAGTTTTCATCATTTCATGCGACTTATAATCAAGGGCGGTTTGCAATTGAGGGCGACTTAAATTTTTTTTCTGTAGCTTATCAAAATGTCTAGATGATGCCCAGTCTTTCCTTGAACACGTTTTGTTGACCAATTCCTTGTTTTGCATTATCTCTTTTCAGCATCATGTGCACATCCATCACTGGAGGGATTATAAAAAACATAAGGCAATTGCAGTGGTGTAAGCATCATTAACAGGGTTGCTAACGAAACAACATAGCATGCCATACATGAAAGTATCTCACAGGCACATGTAACCAATGGTGAAATGTGGCTTGCAATCAAGGGTGGCTTACATTAATTTTTGAACACCATTTCATACAGCTTAGAAGCAGGGGCAGCTTACAATCGATTAAATACAGTGGAAGATGTGCAAAGAGACTAAGTGTCATCAAGAAGATAAAGACATATAACCCACAAAAACAGTATGCAAAAAAACATGGTGATAAAAACATTTACAAAAACAATATATAAAGGGCAAAGAATAATACACATCAAAAATGTTCATGATACCAGTTTTTTTAAGGTGTTTCAGGGATTTGATTCAGTTCCTTAGAATTGAAAATTGGGTCCTTAGAATCAGAGAAAATTATCATCGGGTCCCTAGAATCAGAGAAATCAGGTCCATACCAGGTACCTAACATTTTCCTTAAAAAAAAAACCAATAACGCAATTGTTTTATGTTTACAGTGCATACACAATAAACATCAATGTAACACAGATGATGGTGGGCAAGCAGTGTGTGAAGAGTTAAGAAAATCTGAACACAAAAGTTAGGAAGCTTTTGAAAAAAGTCAAGAAGAACTGGTCCGATGAAAAGTACAACCACTACTACCAAAACGAAAGACACCACAGTGAGAACTAAACCAAAAACCATTCACACAGCTGATGTAGATGCGTCTGTTACATTACCATGATGGTGCCACTAAAGTAACAAACTCAAGCAGCACAATTATATGGCAGTCAAGCAGATGCGTCTATGTCTGCTGTGCAAATGGTTTTCAGTTTGGCTTTCACCATGGCACCTTTTGTTTTGGTAGCAGTGGTTGTAATTTTTCTTTCCTTTTTGAAAACTTTCTGAACTTCTGTGTTCAGATTTACAGTTTAGGTTTAAGGTTTTGGGGTTAGGTTCAGGTGTCGTATGTTTCCACCAAGTATAGTGCTGTCTACTACACACGTGTTTTGCATTACCGTCATGTTGCAGGAAATGGACAAATAAGTTTTCAAAAATTAAACCTCCGCTGGTGGACCTGTAGCTACTGCCTTGTAAAAAAACATCAGACTGTTGAAGTGATCGAATAAAATAATTTGAAGATTCACATCGCTGAACAAATCTACAGTTTCTAAACAAAGCATTAAAGGTCCTGACATAATGGTTAACCTGTTGTTGGCAACCACTTACTATTAAGGTTGCCATATGTCAGAAATTTCCTGGACATGTCTGGAATTTTGTTGTTAAAAATTGTGTCTGGAAATAATTTTTAAAAATGCTCTAAAGTCTGGAATTTTAACAGTTAGTAAAATTTGATTTAGCCTGAAACAATGTGCATGTGTTGTGAAAATAAGAACTTTGACTTTTATTTCTTTGGCTGCTTCTTGCATCTACAATAATTTCGTTTTAATTAGCTGTTATGTGGTGGATTGGTAGTTGTAAAACATACTGAGAAATGGCATATAGTGCTTGTTTGTTGTCGCTAAAAGTAGCCATTAAGACTCTCAGGAATTTTGCTTCTTCAGATATAGTAACCATACTTACTATACATTTCTGCATATGTAAAATGGCTGTGGGACGCCATAACGCTGTAGGAATTATTGTAAGCAATTTGTAAGTGCCTCATACTAGTTTGTGTGTATTTGCTCCACCATTGGCAAGGATATATTGGCATGCAATAGGCACGTAAATGTATTTTTTACTACATTACACAAATCTTTATTATATTGCATAGCCTGCCAGTATGTGATTATGACAGTGGCACTAAATTTGTTTTTGCAAAGTTTGGTGTTATCATCAGAAACCTATAACTTTATGAACTTTTTTTTGAAAATAATGATGAGGAAATGAAAAGAAATAAATTCAAACCACATCATTGCTAAAGTGTCATTTTCAACTTGAACTGCCATGCAGTATCCATAACAACAGCAGAAAGCCATGCAGTATCCATAACAACAGCAGAAAGCCATGTAGTATCCTTGGCATTATGGTGGAGGTATGTAAAAAGGAAAAAAATTCATTACCATTTATAATTCCAGGTTTTAATTTGGTGAGATATTGACTTAATGACTAACTGATAACATCAAATGGAAACAATATTCTACATACTTTTTATTTTGTACTTGTGGTACTAGTGATATTGTTTTTTTTCTGTAACAATTGTGAATTGGTTATATACACAATTATGATGATGTCACTGATTGTGAACATCACGTGATACCAATGTAACACAAACAAAACGAGTATCAAAAGAAATTGACAGAAGAACAACAATTCACATAATGAATGTACCCAACATTGGCAATGTTAAAGGTAAAACAGTTACAATTTGATATGCAGTGAGAATGATGTATTACCAAAGATGGTGGTGACGGATAATGAAATACAATTGTCCATTTTGATTCAACAACACCAATAAAAAAGCAATAGAAACATCACATACAGAAACAGGATGAAGAAGCAATACAGGAGCAATGGGTGAAGAGTTGAACTATGTACAGATGACCAGGTGAAGCATGCACACACTTGTATGTGAAGGAAGCAAGCAACAATAATGGTTATGAGGCAGAGAACGATGCATTAAGACGCAACATTGCATTACAGAAGCAAGTAATTTCATTAAAAAAGCAAAGAACAAGGACAGATAAACAATGTTCATCCACACACGAACCAGGAAAAAGTTGCACAATTACCCACGAACCATGATGGATTGAGTATCATTGATGAATGTATGTCCCACCAGACCATGGCGTCACAAGACGAGTTTTAAGAAACATGGGTATATACTGTTCCAATTTCTCCATTGGCATTGCATTGAATGTGTGATTCACCGCAAGCAATAGTATAGAAAAGATAATATTTTATTCGTAATGTCATTACTAATGAAATATATCCGTATATTGTACAAATACAGTTAGTGTCATGTCATTGACACTGTAATTCAGCTTTACATGATTGTGGGCCTAAGAATTGGGAGGTGAACATTGCTCCATTTCGTCGAAAGCTTTGTGTTGGAACAAGGGTGCTCTTCAAAAGAGCAAATTTGAACTTCATTCTAATGTAAGTCATAACAGACACCTATGGCTCCTGCATTTTTCAGCTATTTTTTCAACCAGTGTTTTATCGACTCTGGTGCCATCCCATTTAGCCAGTTTTTTTGTAGACTCTGGCACCATTTTGTTCAAATAAACTTATACCACATGTTCTACTATTATACACTATCACCAGGACCAGAACAAAATGGAGCATTTTCTATAGCACTACAGCAAATATTGGTTGAAAGGGCTATAGGCCTAACTTATGCTTTTACAAGTGGCATGAATAATGATTTCAAATTATAATGCCTTTGTAATATTGCTTGAAATATTATTTACCCAGTTAAAATGTGTGAAGATGAACTGTTTTTACTTAAGAGTTGATGATGCTGATGATACCAAAATACAGTTACGTACTAAGGGAATTTAGGGAGCGATTTGATTTTAATTGATTCTGTTGTTCACTTTTATTCTGGGTGACTACAACATGTTTCAGCCTCACTGGCTTTTTCATAGTATTCAATGCTTGCAACACCTTATGGAAAATACTTGAAGCTAAAGCTAGTTGGCATTTAGATTCCATACATTCTAAATCAGTGCTTTTCAACCTAAGGGTCGTGATCACCAGAGGAATCGCGCAGTCATTTTGGAGGAGTTGCAAGTGGATGTTTTGTGCGCACAGATGCATTGCATTCACTTTATTCGAGTTGGACTTCAGTGGGTTATATTGGGTTGCTAACACGATCGCAGTACAAAAAGATTGAAAACCTTTGTTCCAATGATCGTATACTTTTCTTGTTTAAAAGACCAAAAAAACATCTGGTTTCATCGTCTGAAAGACTAAAACACCATAGCAGTTATGTGCTATAGCTAACAGTGCTGTGCTGATGTCACAAAATTTGAATAATCAACAATCATGATTATTAATCATGAATTATGTGTCAGCGTGGCAGCAAGGAGGGAGTCAAAGCCAGCTGCTTAATGACAGTTTTTGGGTTGTCAGATCAGATTATTTTCCCTGTGAGACAATGTGATTGTAATGCTCACCTTGTGATTTTGGAAAGTACCTTGCATTTCTCTTAGCAATACCATTGCACACAAAAATGTGGTCAAACTGTGTTAACTCGTTTTGCTTCTAAAAATCTCAGATTTGAAACACAGGAATATTCAAGATAACTTTATTAAAAAAATTCCAAAGCTTTGCATGGTTTTTGTTAAAAATGTATAAAATTAAAAACTAGATTTTATGGCAAATTTGCTATGGTCTTAACAAACAAAAATGCACTTGTGTATCTTTTCAGATAAAGTTCTAAGTCTTTAAATGTGGATATTTGTTTGAACTTGCCTACAGTACAGTTTGCTAACTGTGCATCTTTCCATATGGAATATCATTTCAACAAAATCTTCTTTGTTTTTACTGTTTGGATGATATGTGCAGTTTCTTCAGGTTGGTTTGTGCAATGCCATTGGCATGGACTGATATTTTGTGATTATTTCATTTAAAGTTCAACCACGAGAATACAATGGGAAGTTTTTCAACTTAAAATGTATGAACATTACAGTGTATTTAGTTAATTACTATGCTGTCAAAGTCATCCGTACATGAGGTTAGTTCACTAATGGAACTCATCAATGCACAAAAAAATACAGGTGCCATGGCAGACAGAAAATCAAATGACTGTAGTGTCTGTGTATTAATCGACACCTTAGAGTATAAGCATCCAAAATATTAATAATATTAACAGTGATAACATTTATTTTGAGCCAGACTCATGTAATAATCGCCACCGTAGAGCAGGGGTGGGGAACCTGTGGACGGTGGGCCAAATGTGGCCTGCGTGAACATTTGATATGTCCCACATCAGAAGGTTCTTTACCCAACTTAAAGTACAACATCGCATCAAAACAAAACTCTATGATAAGCAGGTAGTTAGATAGCCTCATAGTTAGATAAAGATAAAATATTAGGATAAAATTAATTCATTTGGTGCCTGCCAATGATAATGCACAATTCATGCGGCCCGTGATCGTAAATAGGTTCTCCAACCCTGCCTTAGAGTATAAGCATCCAAAATATTAATAGTATTACCAATAATAATATTTATTTTGAGCCAGACTCATGGTCCATATCACAAGGGTGATCAAATAACACAACAATACAAAGGTAGTTGGTCATCACGCATTACAGAGTAGGTGTTAGTTGATAAACACAGTCATAAAAATAGGTGCCAAACACTGAAGCAGAGCACCAACTTTAACTGCATTCGATATCATCAACAAGGAATTTGGCTGTGAAAAAAAATGAAGACATTCTAACATCAGGTATTGGAGTAAACAGCTAAAGAGTCACCTGAGATGGTTAGCGATGCTCAAAAGCATGTACATTGTTTTAATGAAGGTTTTAAATATTCTTGCAAGATATTTGGCGTGAGGCTGACAACCGTCTGTTTTCACCAAATTTAAAGCAATATTTGACGGCTGGCAGTTCACTAGTTTCATATAACCAATTTTTTATGTATTTGGCTTGCACACATCGTCTACATGCTGGGGGTGATAGAGGAATCACAAAAAATGCAGAAATCATGACGCGCCATGAAGCACGCCAAAGACTTGTTTGTTAATTGAGGCTTCTTTTTGGTGTTCATAATTTTTAAATTGAGAGACTAAAGTGTCCATCTATGAGAATCTTGTATATTGTAAAAAATTGAAGTTGGGCAATGGGCGCACACAGTCGGGTAATTATGTGACAACACAATAAAGAAGAAGAACAATAATACAGAAGAAAAATGTTAAATCAAATAAATACCAAATATTAACGTAACACGTATGATGGTGGGGAAGCAATGGGTGAAGAGTTAAGGTATGTATAGATGAGCAGGTGAAGAATGCATGTAGGTGAAGGAAGTGAGCAACAGTAAGGATTATGAGGCAGAGAGCAATGCAATAAACACATTTCATAGCAAAAGCATGTAGAAAGGGCAGAAAACAATGTTGAGAATCTGATGTCTATGAGAATCTGATGTCAAGTGCAGTCTATAGTCAGATTGCTCAAATTAACCTGCAGCAAAACATTTTGCCTGTCAGTTTCAGTGAAACAGGCGTTTGCATGAAACTTAGGTTTTTATATTTGTGACTTGTAATTGAGTATGCACTATTTGTATGTACTTGAAAGTTGCGAGGCAGTGCATTACTTGCCACATCAAAATTATGCAGGTACTGGTAAAACGTTATTCAGTTTGTTGAACAGTAATGTGTGCTTTTTTGGAACACTCTTTTCTAACTTTTAGCAAAAACCCATACAAACCGAATTGCTTGAAAACAACCACAGAGATGACTGCTGATTTCAGAAGACAGAAAATTCCTGTTGAGGATGTCCACCTCGTTAAATCATGAGCTTCATACTGTGTCTGTATTGAATATAAAAATTTTCGTGTTTTCGAATGATAACATAAAATGAGGAGACACTCTCAAATTCTATAGCAGTAATTTAATCCACTATAATAGAACATTTCTAACTTTATCACAGAACTACGTTGCCAGACCTTCCACCAGAGTTATTACTGTTCAAATTTTGTAGAGGTTACAGTTCACTGGATCGGATACAATTTACTTTAATGCTGCACTTCTAATAAATTTTTATTTAAAGGCTGTGCATTATCAAAACTTCAGCCCTTGACCCATTAGAAGACAATAACACTGACTTTTTTCAACTGCCAATAATCTTTCATGTTAATGCCACATTTAACTGAAATGGCTTAGATGATGTGCTTGCGCATGTTAAAGTTCTTGTTTTATTTTCCAATTGGGAAATGCTTATTCAGTGAAGCAATATTTTGATTATACTTAAACAATCTTTTTCAGAAGAATGCGGGTGCTGCCAGAACTGCACAGCTGTCAATTCTAGTTCCTCTGCTTCATTTTGCGGAGATGGATATTACTACAACAATAGCACAAATGGTTGTGAAGAATGTCCTGCTGACCATTAGTAAGTTTGTGGGACGTGTTTCTTTAAATTCATTGATTTCATTATTTTTCATACCCACTTATCCTCTGGGGACAGCAGCCCTAGGAGGGGTGAGAAACGTCACGATCAACAGCATGCTCAGATATTTCTGCTGGCTCCACACAAGAAAGGGACCAAGCAAGACCGGAGATGTAGTCACTCCACGCGGTCTTTGCTCGACCTTTGGGCTGCTTTCCCGTGGGTGTAGCTAGCAGGGCTTGCCTCGCCAATCTTTCTTGGGGCATTTTGGTCACACGGCCGAACCAACGTAGCTGGGATCTCTCGATTAGGAAAAGTGTTTCCGCATTCAGGGCTTTACCCAATTTCACAGCTGCGCACTTTGTCGCGAAGTGTCAAACCGTAAATTATTTGCAAAAATTCCATCTCTGCCGCTTGTACTTGGGATAGTATTCTTTCAGTCGTCACCGAAGATTCATGACCATAAGTGAAAATCGGAACAAAGACCGATTTAAAAACTGACGACTTTGCGGTGTTTGAAAGCTCACGTTTTGTGACCACAGATCGATAAAACTCACGCAGAAATGCATATGTTTTACCAATTCGTGTATCATTCTCCTCGTTCCGCCTTCCATCACTCGTAAATACCACCCTAAGGTACATGAACTCCTCCACCTGCTGCAGTGTATTACCGGTTATTTGTAGCGCGTGCACTGGTATTACCTCATGTGTGGTGCAAGAATTAGATTCGAGTGTTGGATCGCATGTAGAGGTTTTCGCGTCGTGTGCGCTTTGCTTGCAGTTCGCCACGTTCCTGCAACCCAAACGATACTTGACCTGGAAACACAAACAAAATTAGTGGCACTACTTCAAATATCAAAATAGTGAAGTCACAGCAGTGACCACACATCAAGCGAATCAGTCGCAATTTATTTTCACCAGGAAACTAGTTTCATGTTAAACACATCTTCAGTCCTTATTCAAATAGAACCAGTTTGAATAAGGACTGAAAATGTGTTTAACACACACAAAACTAGTTTCCTGGTGAAAATAAATTGCGACTGATTCGCATTGATGTGTGGTCACTGCTGTGACTTACTCCTTTGGAGGCAAGCTTGAATCGTTGCAAAAGGATGGAGGACCAGGCAGGAAATTTGCTCATACAGCTAGCTGCAAAGCTACAGCTTGTTTTGTTGGTCGCTTCAAATATCTTTTACATTTGTGACGCTGGGACAACCAACAGTGCTGTCAATTTTTTTTACGAAATTGCCGGAAAACATCAAAATTCCAGTTATTATTTAAGAAATGGCGGTTCTATTGCAAGGAGTCTATATTGTTTTAAATCTTTATGCAGTTTACTATTAGCGCGTTTTGATAAACCAGAAACCAACGGAAAATCTTGTTAAATCATTTTTTAAAATTTCAGTTGTCTTGGTTTTTGTACAACGCCTATTTTTTGTCCGATTGGTTTTCACAACAATGCTACTGGCCAGTCTTCCTGCGATCCATGTCCTCCCGGTAATCGTTGCTTCAGCGTGAACGGGTGAGTTTGTTTAACGCAAAATGTGAAACAATTTGTGTGGCAAATGTGTAGATGACGTCAACATCAATCGCGGATGCTGAACGAGTAACTCGCGACCGCTGCAAACTCGTCAAAGTGCTTTTGCTGTTTCACACTTTCGAGTCATTCGTGATTTACATTTCGCTGTCCGGCATCGTAGGCAATTATAAAGTACTTTGGATAATCGTTGAGCGTATTCAGTGTAGTGTACTTGCCAGCACTGCAGTATAATGTGGTTGGTCTACATTTCTTTGAATATCTTTCCCACACCTTGTTGTACATTTTAGATCAATGATAATAACCGAACCGTGTGCAGCTGGGTCGTTTTCCTCGGAAGGCAGTCCTGAGTGTTCGAAGTGCTACGAAGGTTTTTATGCTGGCAGTGCAGGAATGTCGGATTGTTTGCAGTGTCCCGCTGGAAGCCAGTGTCCGGTTAGTGCGGAAATTCGTATCAAGAACGTTGCTTGGTGTGATGCTTATGTTATGATCATTGCAAATACCTGGTATTTTTATTGTTGGAGTTTTTGCAAACGCTTCCTCGGTGTTGGTGCAAAGAAATAAGTAAGTTGGAACAGATGGGGAATTGATGAGCAAATTCTGTCTCATCATTCAGCATGCACCACAGGCAAAGTAGTTTTAGGGCTAATTGATTTTTTTCAGACAAACTTACGAACGACCAACCTGGAGCACCTTCTCGTTAGTCAACTCAGCAACAGACTTTGTAGCTGACTGGGGAGGGGTGACATATGGGTCGAAACAATCAACGTGTACCCTGAAGCAAAGAGCGCGCAGCACTCTGCAGAAAGCATAACTACCTGATTGCGCCATTGCCAAACATATGTACGCGGCACAAACAAGAATCTGTTATTTGCATTTTGTTGGTAAACGCCCTGTTTTGATCACATATCCACGTTTTTCTGCTACCTCATGGAGCTTCTTTCCTCGTTGACCCGGGGTTAGCTGCATGCAGTTGGTTTGACACCTCAGCTTCTGTAGAAGAAAATTCTCTTTGCAAAGATTTGAACCAACGGGCTGTAAAAATGAGTTCATCATCTTGAAAACGTTCTCACAATGCAGTCGGTTTGATGGAATGTTTAGTGATTAATGTAAAACGTACGTTAGCACCTACGAATGCACACGAAAGAGTTTTTGTTGTATGAAAGCTAAACATGCATGCATAGAAAGTTGATGACTTGCTTATCCAACTTTAACAGCCAGTGGACTCATGCTTGTTGATAATAACTTGCTTGAGTTGGTATCGGCCACATAAGAATTTCCTTTGTTTCAGTTACTGTTTTATAAAAAATTCAAGTATAAAGTTGTTGCAGCTTACTTCTTCGCTTGATGCAAAAATTCCCTGTAGAATAAAATTTTTGTAAAGCGTTTTCACCATTTTTATATTTTTGTTTGCGTGGGCGTTAATCGTGCTTTATGAGAAAAATGATTAACTGATCTTCTTGTGATAATCGGAAAAATTTTGGTGTTCTTAACCGTAGAACAAACTCTTAAATAAAAATTTCGACTGTAATCTTTGAGAATATTTTATTAAAATTTACAAATAATCAGTGTCAGCTGATTGCATTGTGTTCAAGTGGTTGTTAGTTGTGTTTTTTGGCGGAATTAAGCGTTGACCACATTTTATCAATCCTTTCTGTTGTAAAATTACTGTAATGCTTCGCTTTAAAAGTCCAGCAAAACAACATCTACAATTATTGGTAGAATTCATCTGCGCTTCCCCAGCCTTGTGATGCTGGGACGTATTCGAAACCTGGAACTACTGCCTGTCTCTCCTGTCAAGCCGGATACTATACCAACGAAACTGGTTCAGACATTTGCAATGCATGCCCAGCTGGATACGCCTGTCCATCAGTATCTGTGGCACCTGTTGCTTGTCCGGTCGGACATTACTCTGCACAGCTTCAAGTTAGTTGCACTGCTTGTCCGCTTGGGACATACTCCAACAAGACAGGGTCTACTTCTTGCTCTCCCTGCCCTGCTGGCTTCCAGTGTGAAAACAAAACTGGGCACCTGCCTTGTCCTGCTGGGATGTACAGTGTTGAAGGCTCTGGATCGTGTACAGCTTGTTTGCCGGGTTATTATGCAAATTCAACTGGGCAGGACCGATGTCAGGTAAAGTAGTTGTTGAGGTGTTTGTCTTTTGGTTTTGCAAATTTCAAACAGTGTCTGATGTATTTCGCTGCAGGTCGCAAATTTGTAGTAATTTTCTATAGAAGCAAAGGCCTTCACAACGTCTCAGTTCCCCCTTTTGGTTTATAGCACTATTACCTTCGTATTTTCTTTCGCTTGCCAAGATTTTTATGTTACTTGTATTTGCTAATTTGCTTTAATGGAATGTGCATGGCGCCAATAGAAAAATACAGTTTATAAAATTGAGAATTGAAAAAAAGGTTTCTGCTCAATTGTGGGTAAGTTTCAATATTAGAAGAGTTAATAATTTGTCGATTTCGATATTTTGCAACGTATTCTTTACACAAGGCGTGTTATGTGCAGGCGACCAAAACACTTGCTTGCTTTCCGGACCACATTGCACATCACAACGTGCATGGAACATACACTTGTATATCAGTGATGTGTCTTTTCCGCTACGTTCCAGAACATTTCCCGCAGTTAAACAAGTCCTCAGAGTGTAATGGTTATAAATGTATTTTTTTTTATCTCTGAAGCATTTTTAGTGTACTATAAACAGAGTGTTCAAATATAAGGAAGTAGTTTTCCATGCTCTTTTGATTAAGGAGTGGTTGAATCGCTCTGAGCTAATTTCATGCTTTTGACTTCTCATGCATGTTTATCTGAGCTGATCATGGAATTATATAACAGAAGTGCAGATTTTTAAAGAACTGTCTTTTGTTTCATCGGTTGCTGTGGCGTACGGGTTATTAACTTCGACGTTTTGTTGAGCAACCACAGTGGTTCAAAGTCCAAAAAATCGATACATTTCTTTGAGTGTAGAGGCATGTATAGGATATTACATCTGCACAACCTACCTGTGGAACCCACGTTTTATGCCACACATCGATTCATACGTGCGTTAAGGCTAAGCAAACTTCCATCATCAAGCATAGCACGTTAACAGAATGGGATTGCTTGGTTTCTTGTCAAAAAGGCTTTTCAACGGGATTCTTTGCAATGCACAAAATATATTTTTAAATATCACCGGATAGCAATTCACGGTAACCAGTGTTATTAATGTTTTATTGCTACGCCGTGTATAAACGGACGTGAACCGTCTGGTGTTACTTCCTGACGTTAATTTTGGAGAAACTGGAGAATACAGTACTTCAGCCATCATTATTCCCAAGCCATTCTGACCGGCAGCATCGACTCATGACAGGACCCAGCTATGGATCGAATGTTCTCTTATTAAAGGGCACCACGCAAAATGACATTTACCTTCTACAGCGTTTTTATTTTTAAACCTGACTGAATCCTGATGGATGTTAACCAAGTGCTGCTCATTATTTGTGAACAGAGTTAGTTAATTTTTTTCAAAAGCTTACGTTGTTCTGTGGTTCTAGACACGTGAACAGCAATCTTGATTTGAATCATCCATTCGAGAATGCCTTATCCCTGGCAATCCATTTATGCACGCAATATGACGCACAATTTACGTCACAGTTGTATCACCTGCAAAGCTGCTTCGTCACGTTTCTGTTGATGCAACTTTGCTGAGTAATCATCCTGGAATTTTTTGCAGGAATGTCCAGCGGGTCATAACTGTTCTAGCGACGCGGCCGATGTTTGTTCAGCTGGATATGCGAGGTAAAAATTAAAGAGGTATTTTGTGAATAAAGTTATTACCGTTGATAATTTTATGACGAACACAGTACTTTTGTTTTAATGTTATTTGGTGGAATTTCTTTATATTTTTTAAACTGATCAATTACAGAACTATTTTGAAAGTTTTCGCTTGTGTTAAGAAAATATATCTTTTTCATTACGTATTTCAAACCGATTGGTCATGCTATAGTGCGCCACGGTCGACCACGTGCTCTCCATGCTTGACTGGCCACACATACAGCTCCAAGCCTGGATCATCAGAATGCTTCGCTTGCCCGGAAGGATATGTCTGCAGTGACCCTGCAAAAGATCCAGAAAACCTTGTGAGGCATTTTCAGTCTCGTTGTTTTGAAATCTTTAGTTGCTTTTTGCCGTCTTGGGTTAATTAGCATTTGAAAATGACGGGGGCATGCCCCCCTGCCCTTTTAAAAAGAGGGGGAGATGTGCTTCTTTCATAATAGTATCACGGGCCCATTCATGGTTTATGAAGATCGACTTGAAACATGTTTATTGCAGCTATTCGCGTATCCAGAAAGTTTAGAATGGATTTCTATAATTTCCGGCATTACTTTTCAGGCCAATCTTGTTGCTTAACAAAGCAAACATATTGGCAACGATTGTTTTGTTTTTTATAAGTTTCCACTGCCCTCAATTTTTTGCTGCCCCCTGCCCTACTGCAGTTCCGGCGTCATGTCTGTTAGTTTTAATAGGTAGGAGTGTTGTTGCAACAGGATTGAGGATCGATTCACTTCCCAATCTGAGCCACGCATGTCTGGGCGTAGAACTTTGATCCAAGCATCGCTTGCCCTCCGCTACAGAAAATTTGGAGAGCGAATGTTTGTCGCATGAAAGTTTTTAGGGAAATTTGGGCACAATATCCTTTGTACCCCTAAAAAATTACCTGCTTCTGCACTTATGGACACTATCATTCATCTACCAACACCAACTCTAGTGGTAACAAGCCGGAGACTATTGGCAGTGCTTCGTCTGGCATTCGATTTCTGTTTTTAGGTTTGAATTGCTTGATTGTAGAAAATGTACCCCCACACACGCATGCGTTTCCAAACATCGAGTTCATTTTTAGTGCGAAATCTATCGTTGCTAATTTCCAGAAGCTCTCTGCAGTCTCTAACATTGTTAGTATTGTACATTTTTAAAAAAAGATGTTGTGCTTGTTCTAACTAAAATTACCTATTGCAGGGTTGGGCAATTACTCTGGCTCTCGGTCCACTTCGAGTAGGTCGCATTGAGCTCACAGGTGGACAGATTTATTTGTTGGTACTGAGTTTACTGCGCCAGATGTACTTTTCAAGACAACGAACGCCTGGGCACCAAAAAACACAGGGGTTACCTAGTCAGGTGCCCCAGCGGTGGGTTAGCGGCGGCCGTACCTTCTGATTTGATCGTAAAATATATAAATGAAACAAAAACAAAAGTGGTACACCGAAAATATATACTTCATTGTTCTTGTGCAAATGCTCTTAATCCAACGCAAGCAATTGAGTGAAACTAATGTAACCTCACACGCTTTTCAACATATTTCAGATTTTGAAGATCTTTCCTGAATGCTTTCGCGGGCCACTGAAAACGGTGTGGTGGGCCACATGTGGCCTGCGGGCCTGTAGTTGGACTTGACTGTATTGGAAAATTGAAAAATGTATTTTTCAGTAACCTTGAATATTGCAAGTAGTGCTGTGGCTCGGAAGCGTTGTGTTGGACTAATAGTTTTTACTGAATCGATGCTTACTTTAGTGAGTCCAATACCCTCACCCGTTCTGAGGCTTACACGCAAGTGGTGGCCTGCAAACAAGACATCTCTCTTTATTGCGTTTATGCAGCATTTTACGGTTCATATGCTACAGCATAACAAAGACTGATTATGACGTTATAAGAGGGTGGTTGTTTGCAGTAGAATATTTACGAGTCATGTTCTGTGATTTTCGATGAAGCTCCGAAACGCGACAAACTTATTTCCGTTTCACTTGTTTTTCACTTAGACTTGTTCTGCCGGGTACTTTAAGAGCTCCAGCGCCCAGTGCCAAGCATGCCATGCTGGGACATTTTCAAACGAAAGTGGCCTCGAGACTTGCTTCTCATGCCCTGCAGGCTCCTACTGTCCAGGTAATAAGCTGTTTCAAGTATTTTTTTTGAAAGAGTGTAGCAGTGCATTGGGAACTACTGGTCTGTGTACTCCCACAACTGAAATGTGTAATTTTTTCACAGTACTGTGTTGATAGCGTACTATGGTTTGTTAGACAAATTAGTCGATTTGGTTGATTTTGGAAAATAGTGATCAATCTTTCTCTGAAAACAATGAAAATTTTGTATGATTCAAAGTCGGTGCAAGGTATGTTCCAGAACGTACGAAATTTTGTTGCACATGGCGCCGACTCGCCCAAACCGCCAAATTTCGCGGCCCTTGCTGTGTTGGTTGAAGACAATGATTACATCCTTCACCCCACGTCTATGAAGTAAATTTTTACATTCGCAAAACAATGTGTGGAATCCAACGTTACCAACGGCTTAAGGAACGCAAAGCCATTATAGTGCCAGCGACTTTTTCCAGTTATAACTCGCTGGCCGACAGAGCTAGAGAGCTGTTCAAACTTTCATCTCCTGGGCCCTAACTCCAAGGGGAAATTTTTTATTTCTTAAAAAAAACTAGGCAAAAATTGCATCATTAGAGCCGTTGATTGGCCTTCTAGCGCTTGGGGTTTGCAAGTTATGCCCTGAAAACAATACATTAATTAATCAAAAATTGATCCTAGCCCGCTTCCTTTGCCCCCCCCCCCCC